>KB223801.1_pt83 | contig 24261 bp, 20 predicted proteins | sample 524768 | NCBI WGS metagenome assembly AMQJ01 (sample SAMN00998488, study PRJNA167727) | sediment metagenome | isolation source: subsurface aquifer sediment | place: USA: Rifle, Colorado | collected Aug-2009
CAGTATCTTGCTCTCTATATCGCCTAAGAGTTCAAGTATATATTTTATCTTGACTTCATCACTAAGCTCAAACTCTTTTGTGGTGTGAAAAGCAAACTCTACACACCCTAAATAGTCATCGCTTGCGATAAACTCACTTATACTTTTGAGATTTACAAAATACCTCTTTAGGCTCTCAAAGTAAAAAAACGGCTTTTTATTTATCGCTACACGCACCAGATTTTTATCGATCTCTTTGATTTTAAATTTTGCTATTTTGCTATGATTTGCCTCTTTTATCTCCTCATCAAACACTTTTAACTCATGTGTTGTGTTATCTATATATCTTTTTTGTGTTTTATAAGAGTTACTGACATAGTCACTAATGCCTTTTATTATGCCTTTGTCTTGCGGTACTTTTTTGTTTACAAAAACTACACCGTTTTTGTAAAGCTCATCTTCTAAAAAGCTCTGTTTTAACTTTAGCTCAACGGTTTTACTCTCATCATCTGCATCATCAAAAAGCCCGATTTTTCTAAGCTCTTTTGTAAGAGAGGCTATGTAGTCACTCTGATTTACGCTGTAAAAGTGCATTTCCTCCAAAACTCTCAAAGGATTCTCAAAATCTTTGTCAAACTTTCTTTTATATCTATCTTCATCTTTATATGCAAAAGGAAAGTATCTCGCCCCTCGCCCGATAAGCTGCGCTTCGCTAATGGTACTTTTTGTATTTTTTTGCATCTCATCAAGTTTGACGATATCAAAGAGATTTAAAACATCCCAACCCTCATTTAAAATATCTACAGCAAAAATGGCTCTTATTTTATTTTTTGAATCTTCAAGAGAGTTGAGATATGCTAGTTTTTCATCTTTATCTTTTACTTTTGAGTGGATAACCAAGCAGTTTGATTTTTCAAAACCGTATTTGATATTTTGCACAAAACCTTTTTTATCACTCACTATTTTTTCTAACTCTTTTATGGCTTTTATCTCTGAAATTTTAAAAATCTTATCAATATCTTTTACACTCAACTCCTCTATAAGTTTTACAAACATATCAAACACCGCATCGATATTTTCGGTATTTTTTACGGTTTTAAACATGATGACTGGTTTTATACTCAGATTTAGCTCTCTTTGAGCGATGAGTCGTCTATATTCGCTTACCATCACCGCCGATAAAATCCGTTTTTTATCATCTAAGTTATCGCTTATGAGTTTTATATCTTTGGAGTATCTATCCTCTTTAAACTTTACGAGCGGATAGTCTGTGATAATTTTATCTCTGTATTTTGCGCCTATCTTTTTGTCTTCCAAATCCTGCGTAGCGGTAAATTCGAGCAAAATATTCTCTTTGTTGGTGTTTAAAAGATTTTTTGTCGTCTGCTCCCAGTTTTGCTCCGTCTCTTTTTCGGTTTTAGTATTTGCGTTTAAGTGGTGCGCTTCATCGGCTATGAGTACAAGCCTCTTATCTTTAAAGTCGGCGTATGTGATGGAGTTCTCTTTTACGGTAGTCTCCAAATCGCTATGCAGTTTGTTTATGGTCGTAAAGAGGATATTTATATCATCGCTTTTTGAGCTGTCAAATGTATCGTCTATGAGATTTATTGCTACTTCTTGATTGTTTATGAGAATTTTTTCTTTGAAAAGATACTTTGATGAGTATTTGTTTACAAGATTTGCTTTTGTTTTTGTGATGATGTTGTTTGTGTTTACAAAAAATATAAAATCTCTATAACCATTCTCGTAAAGATACAAAATTGATGAGGCGATGATGTTCGTTTTGCCACTCCCCGTTGCCATATGGAAAAGAAGGTGTTTGTTTGGTGTGTCTTTATATTTTTTATTTATATCCATAAAATAGATAAAATTTTCCAAAGCTTTTGTTTGATACTCTCGTAAAGGCTGTTTTATATTTTCGGTTATAGAAGAGGGGATACTTATATAGTTTCCTTCCTCTTCTCTACCTTCTATTTTTGCTTCAATCTCTTGATAAAGTAAATTACTCATTTTCAAGGCTACTTGTGCTAGTTTTGGCATAAAACTTTTTGTTGAGTGTTATCTCTTCTTTTGACGTGCCGTACTCTTTATCTTCTATCTCTGCAAACGGTAGATAGTACATGTTGGAGTTGAGTTTGCCTATTTCGGCATCTTTGAAAGTATCGATTTGTTTGAGTTCGGCATAGATGAAACTACCACCACCTTGCCAATTTAGAGCTTTACTTATACCGCCTTGTTCGCCCTCTATAACTTTTTTCATCCTCTCAACTGCGATATCTTCGATGTAGTCCATCTGCTCAATACCGATATAACGGCGGTTCATTTTATGAGCAACTGCACATGTTGTACCGCTTCCTAGATGATAGTCAAGAATAATTTCGCCTTCATTTGTAACTAAATTTAAAATTCTTTCAATTAATTTTTCAGGTTTTTTACCTGCTTTTAGTTTCACACCACCTTCATTAGCTATCCCATCCCACCCTATATCTGCCCATATAGAACCAACTTCTCGTAATTTGACAACTTGCCCTTTACTGTTTTTGTATGCTGAGTTTTTCAAGTGATTTACAAGTTCATTTTTATGATAAAAATTTGTAGTTAGAGAGCCTTTATTCTTTCCGCTTTTTGGATAATATTCAATTGAATAGAATGCACCATCTTTATTTGTTGCACTAACAACTTTGTGTCTTATTGATGATTGTGCATCTTGCGTTCTATAGATTTTTTCAAAATATTTAACATAAACATCCTTCTCGTCACATTTTTCTTCTTTTGCAATTTGCTTGATAGTTCTTATTTCGTAATTAGTGTGTTTGTAAACTATAATTTCTTCACCGCTCCCAGCTAGTATTTTAGTATAATGTATTTTTGCCCCTTCATTTAACAAAATCATATCATATTCATATTTTTTTCCAAGTCTTTGTTTATCCTCAATCAAGTGGTTTAACTGCACTTCACTATAAATTTTTTTTGGACTATAATTTGTAATATCTTTACAATAAAAAGTTAAGTATTCAGCGTGTTTTTTTAATTTTTTATCTTCTCCACCTCCGCTTGCACCAGAACTTGTTTTAGCTTGAACAACTATTGTACTGAGATAGTTTTCTGAAAAAAACACTTCATCCATAAGAACTTTTAAATATGCCTGTTCATTATCATCACATTGTATAAAAATTACGCCATTAGAAGATAGTAAAGTTTTTGCAACTTCAAGCCTATTTTTCATAAAAGTGAGCCAAGTTGAATGGTTAAATCTGTCGTTGTATTTGAAACTGTCATTTCCAGTATTGTAGGGCGGGTCGATGTAGATGAGTTTTACTTTCCCTGCATATTTTTTCTTTAAACTATGAAGTGCTATAAGATTGTTTCCTTTTATGATTAGGTTGTCGTTTTCGGTTATCTCCGTTGGCGTGGATTGCTCTACTGCAAGGGGCGAGGCTAAAGCCTCACTTCCGGATGTAACCGTGACTTTAGTCGGGGCTTTAAGCGAAAACTTTTTTATATTTGTAAGTGCTTTTGGCTCAAAAAGTCTGTCTATCTCTTCACGGCTTAATATCTCGTTATAAAAAACTTCATTTTTTTTATCATCATCCTTGCTCTGTCCGCCCTCTAAGATGCAGTCTTTATGAGGCCATGCAAGCACAACATCGTCAAACTTTTTGATAAAGTTGTCTTTTCTGATAAGCCCGATTTTGTTTGTGTAGCTCGTATATGAGTTTTTGGAAAACTCGTTCATGGTAAAAAACTCTATAAGCTTGTTTTGGTTTAGCACATAAATATCTTCTACTTTTGTAAAAAACTGCTCTTTTGCTTTTGTATCACGCAGAAGCAATTTCACTAAATCTGTATCAATATCTTCTATTGCTTGAAGTACATTAAGCACAAAAATATTTCCATCCTTATCGCAAAATTTTTCACTCTTTTTTAGTAACTCTTGCATGTGTTGGATTATTTTTAAAGACATAATTTCCCTCTTTTTACTTTTAAAAAAGTAAATGATACCTATATAAAATTAAAAGAGAGGGATATTTTCTCTTGTTTTTTAAAAAAGGAGGGTTATTTGGGCTTGTTGTAACATCAAGGGAAGTTTTGTAATTTTTGCTTAAAAAAGGTAAAAATAATGACTCAGCGAGATATGGCAGGATTTTTGGATATCGATGTAAAAACTATTAGAAATTGGAGAAAAAATAAACCACATTTATACGAAATAATCATAAAAGGTTTTGCATTTGACGAGATAGTTGAATCTTCAAAAGAATCTTATGAAAAAGCACTCTCAATAAAAGAGAAGTTTGAGTTGAAAGATAAACTTAAATAAAAATACAACCCATAATACATTAAATCCAAATTTTACCGATTTAGCTTCAAATATAAAGTTTTAAAAAAGGCATATTGTTATGATAAACAGTTCATATCAGCTTGACGCTTATAGATCTCATGATCTAAGTATATATATGCGTACTTCAAGCGGTGATACTATAAGTATGGATTTTTCAAACAAAAGCGCACTCTCTTTAAGCCTAGAGCAAAACAAGAGCGGCGCTAAGGGTGATTTTTCATTTTCATCGATGCAAGAATTTAACTTCTCCATGGACTCAAACGGTATAGACGCTCAAGATAAAAAAGAGATAGAAGCATTTATGAAAACGGCTCAGCCTTACATAGACTCTTTTTTAAAAGAACTAAAAGAAGATGCCCCAAAATCTCCTATAAATAAAATAGCAAGAGATATAGCAAGTGAATTTGCTCCTATGAAGCAAAAAGACGAAGATACGAAAAACTTTACAAAGTCTAGTATTGTGGATATGTTTGACAGATCTATAAAAAATATGCAAACTCCTAAAAAAGAGATGCAAGATATGCAAGAAGTTACTAAAACACTTTTTGAAGATGCCAAAACACTTCTAGAAAAAACACTAAAAGCATTTGAAGATTTTAATAAAAATATCTACGCTTAAAAATTAAGAGTTTATCAAATCCGTCGGACGACCAAAGTAGTAACCTTGGAACTCGTCCACACCGTACTCCTTTAGCAGTTCAAATATCTCTTCGTTTTCTACATACTCCGCAACCGTCGTAATATTTAGCTCATGTGCAAATCTTACGATGCTTTGAACCAAAATTTTTGAGTCGTTATCACTCAATATATTTTGTATAAGTGAACCGTCAATCTTTATGTAGTCTGGTTTTAGTTCTAGTATGTGAGCATAGTTTGCATAGCCGCTTCCAAAATCGTCTATCGCAATCAAAACACCCATCGCTCTTAATTTTTTAACGACCTTTGCTAGTCTGTCAAAATTTTCTATACCCTCTTGCTCTGTAATCTCAACTACAATCTTTTGTGGTGAATCAAACTTCTCGATTGCACCCATAAGCGCATTCATAATAGATGGATTGAAAAAATCATTCGGCAGGAAATTTAGAGAAATTTTCTCATCTCTGTTTATAAAAAAAGCCAAACTTTTCTCCAACATCTCTTGTGCTATTTTTATATACAATCCGCTGTTTATGGATATATCTAAAAACTCAGACGGATATAAGACTCTCTTCTCTCCTTCATCAAACTCAATAATTCTGACTAAAGCCTCATACTTTAAAATCTTGCCGTCTCTATCCGAAATAGATTGAAAAAACGGAACTACATTTTTATGTTCAAGTGCATGACGAATAGTTCTCTTAACCTTCATAACTATTTGAGACTGCTCTTTAGTATCTACATTCTGGGAGTACATAACATAAGTTAAAGACTGCTTTTTCGCTTTTTTAATTGCCATTTGAGCATCTTCCAGCGAGTGTGAATGATCAAACGCGATCCCTGAGTAGATCTCAATACCGATATTTTCATCTATTCCATGAACAAATATTTTTAATGAATTTATTGTTTTATGAAGCTCTTCAATCAATACAAAATATCTCTCTTCATCAAAAATATCTTCTCTCTTTAAGAGAACATACTCATCTGAAGAGATTCGGTATGTATCAAGAGCATTTTTTTGTGCAAAATCGCTAAAAGCATCAGCTACTTGAATAAGAATCTCATTCCCGACATCAACGCCGTAAAGTTCATTGATAAGGCTGAACTCCTTGATATTGCTCAATATAAGCACTCTGCTCTCTTTTGAGTTAATAGCGTCATTTAGCGCATGTCTGTTTAGTAGACCTGTTAAGTGGTCGGTGTAGACCTGTTTTGAAAAGTATTTAAACATTTTTTCAAATCCAAGATGATGTATAATCCCCAAAACAGACATCATTGCCATAATAATAAAAAAGAGGCGATACATAAACTCCGTATCTTTCTTAGCCACCAAAGACATGTCAAAACCGACAACCAAATATCCTAAGGTTTCAGAGAGGTGGTTTTTTAGAGGAATATTCATATCCACCTTGTAGGAATCTGAGCTACTATGCTCTTGGAGAGAAAAATATTTTTTTAAATTTTTATTATCTTCTATCAAAAGATAGTTATCGTTTATGGGAATTACGTTTTTATTTAACATAATATCTATGAGTGATTTGTCTATAACAACACCTGCATCCGTCTTAAAAACTGTATTTAAATCTTTTAAGAGTGCGGATGGAGAGATTCCAAGTTCAACATTTCCGACATATACGCTGTTGTAAAATATAGGTTTTGTGATACGGTAAGTCATCTCAAGATTACCTACTTCAAAACCGCTAAATGAACGTTGATATTTGTCAGTATCAAGGATTAACGTTCTTTTTTTATTGAGATAATCTCCAAAATATTCCATCTGATGTGCGCGAAAAAGAGTCAAACCCTCTTTTGAACGGAAAGTGAGAATGTCAACTCCGCTTTGGATTGATTTTATATCACTGTAATAGTGCATAACTACAGATTTTATCTGTTCGTAATTCTGTTCTGCAACGGCTTTTTGCAAACTATTTTCAGCAACTAAATGATCAAGTACATACTCAAGAGATCTTGCGCTGTTTCGCAAATTTATATCAAAAAGCCTCTCCGTGCTACTAGATATTCTTTGAAATTGCTCTTGAATCGCATTTTTAAACTGATACTCTAAAAACAGGTACAACACACCCCATGACAACACTAAAATAATTGAAGTTAGTACAAGAGTATCCCGTTTTGTTTTACTAGGAAGATCCATATATTTTTTATCCATTTTTATTTATTCTTGCTCAATTGTACCTTTTTCATCTTGAAATAATAATTTTTAGAATTCTTGATTTGTTTCACAATAGTTTCACAAACTTTTGCTATAATGTTTACCCATATTTTAGAAGGATTTTAGTTGTGATAAAAATTTTATTTCTCTCTATCTCTCTGGGTCTTTTTTTGCTAAATGCCAAAGAGTTAACACTAAATGAGTGTATCGACAAAGCAGTAAAAAATCATCCTGATATCAAAAGATTGTCACTTGGCGTCTCTAAAAGCGGCTCTTCTTTGAAGATTGCAAAAGCCGACTATATGCCGCAGATAAATATCGGTGCGCAGTATAATCCGCTCAGCACTTTTACTCTGCAGCAAAACGGTCAATTTAATACGACAAAAGAAGAGAGCTGGCAGGTTGATGCTACTTTAAATCAAAAAATATATGACTTTTCAAAAACATCTTCAACCATAAAAGCGTATGAAAAAGATGAAAATATTGCAGATCTTTCGTTAAATGATGCAAAAGCACTTCTAATCTACAATGTAAAAAATCTCTACAATACGGCAGTTGTTCAGACAAAAGCTATTGAGGTAAGAAAAAAAGATCTTCATTTAAAAGAAGAGCTTTACAAACAAGCTGAAGAACTTGTAAAACAGGGACTAAAAACAACTGCTGATGCTTCAAGCATACAAAGTGCTCTCTATATTGCCGAAGACAATCTTGCAATCTCAAACGCAGATTTGTATAAAGCATTTAAAACACTATCTCTTTACATGGGAGAAGAGATAGGTGCAGATACGGTTTTAGAAGAAACCCTTTCTTTGCAGGAAAATCAACCAAAAGAGAGCAAAGACTTGCTTCTTAAAAATACGATAGAACAAAATTTTGCACTAAAGAGTTCTATTGAAGAGATAGAGAAAAACAGTTTTATATATGATGCCACAAAAGCGCAAAACTACGGCTCGATAGATGCTGTCGCATCATATTCGCACCAAAACAACATTAATGAGTATGACATGTCGCTCATCGGAGTAACATTTAAAGTTCCTCTCTACAGCGGCGGCAGAATAGATGCACAAACACAACAAGCACATATCGCAAAAGAGATTGCAAAAGAGTCGTACAACTCTAAAAAACTTCTTATTCAAGAAGAGCTTGAGGGTCTGCTTATAGATCTTCAAAGATATAAACATACGCTAAGGGCAAAAGAGTCTTTGATAAATTCTTCAAAAGCAACGAAAGAGATAGTTGAAGCAAGATACAAAGAGGGGCTTGCAACTTATGTGGAGATTCTTGATGCAGCTTCTACACATCTATATGCAGAATTAGGGTTAATTGAAGCAAAATTTGCCATAAATAAAATCACAAACCGTTTAGAGTATTTACAAGGAGAAAAAAAATGAAGACATGGATCAAATACACACTAATTGTACTTTTTATCGCTATCGGCGGAGCTATTTTTTACAACAAAGTTTATGTTGTAAAATCAACATTTGCCACTATAAAACCGACAAAGGGAGATCTTGATGTCACTATCCGCGGCATCGGAAATGTGGATGCAAAAAACATCTACACCATAACGGCACAAACCGGCGGAAAGATAGAAGAGATCTATTTTGACGAGGGAATGTGGGTTAAAAAAGGGGATCTCCTTTTGAGCATAGATCCGGTTGACACTCCAATACTCCTTGATGAAGCAAAGTTGGCGCTTAAAAAAGCACACCATGAAGCGGAGGCGACTGCAAGCAATTTAGAGAGCGTAGAGGCTCAAAAGACGCTTTTGCAGGCAACTTATAACCGTTATGAAAAACTAAGAGAGCAAAAATTTGCTTCAGAGGCGGAGTATGACAAAGCAAAAAGTGACCTGCAAAATATAAACGCACAAATCAACGCTTCAAAATCACAAATAGCTTCTGCCGCATCCGAGCAGTTACGACTTAAAAAGAGCATAGAGGCGATTGAAACCAAACTGGGCAGACTAAAAATCTACTCTCCTATTGATGGCTATATAGCTTCAAAAGAGGCAGAAAAGGCAGCGTATGTATTGCCCTCGATTACTATTTTTAAAATCGTAGATCCAAAAACTTTATGGGTGAAAACAAATATTGACGAGAGGCTTGCAAATCAGGTTAAGGTCATGCAAAAGGCAACCATAAAACTAAGGTCAAAGCCGAATGAAAAAATCATAGGAACACTCCAGAGAGTAGTCGCAATGAGCAACGCCGTCACTTTAGAGCGAGAGGTAAACATAGGTTTTGATGTTACTCCTGAGACGTTTTACATAAACGAGCAAGCCGAAGTAAACATTGAAGTGGCACAGCATGAAAATGTCTTGAAAATCCCTCTCAAACTCCTAGTTGCAAAAGATGGCAAAAAAGGCGTTTGGGTGGCTGAGGGCAACAATGCTTTCTTTAAACCTGTAACTATCTTGGCGCAAAATGATGAAGAGGCTGCTATTGATTCGGGAATAGATGCAAATACAGAGCTGCTACTCATTACGCCTAGCAACAAACCTTTAAGTGACGGAATGAAGATATTTCGATGATAAACTTAGCAAAAAGAGATATTGAGCATACTCTTGGCAAGTTCATAGTTACGGCTATGGGTGTCGGGATGTTGCTTGGAATTGTCCTTATCATGATTGGTGTTTACCGCGGTATGATGGTTGATGCAGAGATTTTGCTCGATGACATCAGCGCAGATTTGTGGATAGTTCAAGAAGTCACGCTTGGACCTTTTGCAGAGTCTTCAAGAGTTTATGAAGATATGAAAAACATCATCTATGTCATAGAGGGTATAGACAAAAGCGAAGCAATGACGTTTCAAAATATACAGCTTCCAAGCCATGATAAACCTGTTCGTGTTGTTGCAGTCGGATATGACATTTACGGCTCAATAAATCCCATTAATCCAAAAAGATTGATAGCTGGACGAGAGCTTAAAAACGACCATTACGAGATTGTAGTAACCGACAAAACAGGATTTAAACTAGATGAAAAAATAAAACTCGGACGAAATCTCCACACAGTTGTAGGCATCACGCACAGCACGGTATCAAACGGCGGCGACCCGTTAGTTTATATAAGTCTAAAAGATGCGCAGGATTTGCAATTTTCATATTCAAATAAAGAAATTCAAAACAATGAAGCCAGAGGTGTAAAAAACTCCGAAGCATTTATGGTAAACACTATTGTCGCAAGAGTAAAAAGCGGTTATGATATAGATGAAGTGGCACAAGATATAAGAAAATGGCAACATAAAAGCGTATATACAAAAGAGCAGCAAAAAGAGATACTTACAAAAAATCTTATAGAAAAATCAGCTAAACAGATAGGTCTTTTTACTGCGATTTTAGTTGTTGTCTCAACTATTATTATCGCACTTATCATCTACACGATGACTCTGGAGAAGATGAAAGAGATATCTATCATGAAGCTTATGGGACTTCCAAACTCTCTTATAGTCTCCATGATTGTCAAAGAGACACTGCTTCTTGGCGTTTTCGCTTTCATCTTTGGAAATATATTTTCACATCTAATTTACGATAGATTTCCAAAACGAATCGTGCTTGAGATACCGGATGCTTGGACGCTCTTTGGCGTGGTTATCATAGCATCCATTCTAGCCTCTTTTGTGGGTGTAAAAAAAGTTATAAGCGCCGATCCTGCAGCGGCAATCGGAGGATGAGATGAGCAGAGAGATTGCAATAAAAGTTCAAAATCTAGTCAAAAATTTTGGCAAAGACGAAAACCTTGTAAAAGTTATAGAAAATGCCTCATTTGAGATAAAAAAAGGAGAGCTTGTAGCTCTTATCGCTCCAAGCGGGGCTGGAAAAACTACTCTTTTAATGATGATTGGATGTGTACAAGAGCCTACAAGCGGAGAGATTTGGCTGGGCGAAGAGAAAGTTTACGATAACAAATGGACAGCCAAAGATACTCGTAAAATCCGCAGAGAAAAGATAGGTTTTATCTTTCAAGCCCACTACCTTATACCGTTTTTAAATGTTCTTGAAAACGTTACACTGCTTCCACAAACAAACGGAGTGAGCGAAAAAGCTGCAAAACAAAAGGCAATGGAACTTTTAGAGTATCTCGAAATAGCAGACAAAGCCTACAGTATGTCATCACAGCTCTCAGGCGGACAAAATCAAAGGGTTGCCATAGCAAGAGCATTAGCTAACAATCCTGAGATTATCTTAGCAGATGAGCCGACCGCCGCACTTGATGCACAAAGGTCTATAAGTGTTATAAAAATGCTAAAAAAGATAGCGATTGAGCAAAATGTAGCCATCATCACCGTCACGCATGACGAGAGAATTCTTCCATTTTTTGATAGAATCATGAAGATAGAAAACAGGGGTATTGTTTTTCATAAGTTGGATGAAGAGCAAAATGAGATTATATAAACTATAATAAGAGCTATTTGTCTATTTGCTACATACTCTCTCAGGAGTTTTTTTACTTTTGAATAATGTTCAAAGAATAAAAGCATTTCAAACTCTCTTTTTAATTCAGTTAAAACTTTCACTTTAGCTTTTAAAAATATCATAAACTCTATAATTTACACTTTTTTTGCCACACTCCCTGCGGGGTGTTGAAACCATCCGCTGTCACTGTAGTCGCCACGAGCTTTGTTTTTACGTACTTTTACGGTTGTGAACATTCCTCCCGTTTCAATAGCTCCAAAAGGTCCAGTACCTGTCATCATGGGTAGAGTGTTTTGCGGCAATGTCATTCCCATAGCCTCCATTTCCTGCATCTCCGCCATTCCGTTTTTTCCCATGGGCATATACATATAATCAGGCATCAAATCACTGATTTTCTCTGTCAAATCATCTTGTTTAACTACTAACATATTAGGGACATTATGCCCCATAGGTCCCATAGTGTGGTGAGATTTGTGGCAATGCAGAGACCAGTCTCCCTCATGTTTGGCGGTAAACTCTATCGCCCTAATTTGTCCTACCGCCACATCCGTCGTCACCTCTGGCCAGCGTGCACTTTTGGGCACCCATCCCCCATCCGTACACGTCACCTCAAAAGTATGTCCGTGCATGTGAATAGGATGGTTGGTCATCGTGAGGTTACCCACGCGAATACGTACCCGATCCCCAACGGCAACGTTCATACTGTCAATCGAGGGGAACGTACGGGAATTGAATGTCCAGAGATTAAACTCGGTCATTGTACTGGGATTGGGAGTGTATGTACCTGCTGCCACATCATAGCTGGCGAGAAGAAAACAAAAATCACGGTCTACCGCATGCTCCTTTGGGTTTTTTGGGTGGATTATAAACATTCCCATCGCCCCCATTGCCATTTGCATCATCTCATCAGCATGAGGATGGTACATAAACGTGCCACTTTGCGTCAAGGTAAATTCATACACGTAGGTCTCACCAACCCCAATTTGCGGTTGTGTCAATCCCCCTACCCCATCCATGCCATTTGGTAAAACCAAACCATGCCAATGAATGGTCGTATGCTCTGGGAGCTTGTTCGTGACATAAATGCGTACTCTATCCCCCTCAACTGCTTCGAGTGTTGGTCCGGGACTTGTGCCGTTATATCCCCAGCAGTTCACTACCATTCCTGGGGAAAATTCACGTATAACGGGTTCCGCAATCAAATGAAACTCTTTGACACCCTCTTTCATCTCATACGGCAGTGTCCATCCATTGAGGGTTACTATGGGATTGTAGCTTTTCCCCTCACGAGGTGTAATAATCGTAGCAGGAGAGAGGATACGTTTGGGGTTTTTGACGAGGGTGAGTTGGCGTTTTGATGATGAATCACTGTGAAAGCCGTGGTCGTGATCTTGCCCTTTGAGTGTTGAGGCCATCCCAGCAGTTGCTAATAATGTCGCTCCCAGTCCTAAAAAATTACGTCTATTTTGTTGCATGATTATTCCCTCCCAGCACATAGTCCAAATTTGCTTGTGCTTTTTTAGTCTCACCCAATGCTTCGAGTACTTGTATCTTTGTTTTTCCTAAACGACGCTGATCTTCGAGCAATTCATAGATTCCGTCTAACATACCATTGTAATATTTTTGCGTTTCACCCAAAATCTGTTCATTAGCTGGCATTACAACTTCCTTCATCTCGCGTGCCATATCATATGCATAACGGCTAGACGCATATCCTTCTCGTACCTGCGAACGAATATTGACGGCTGTTTCATAGAGACGGTGGACACTTTGGTTGTACAACGCTTGGAATTTGCTCACACGTCCTTGCCCAAAATCAAAAATCGGTATGGGAATTTTAATCCCAAAGGTATTAAATTTTTTCTCATCGGTAGTTTTTTCACTCTCAACAGATAGTTCAGCCTCGCTGAGCAATCGTGTATTTTTAACATAGCCTGCTTGCATTGCGGCATAATCTACTTTTGCTATTGCCGCATTCATATCCAGACGATTGGCAATGGCCATGTTTTCTAGCCCTTTCTCTTCCAGCACAAAAGCGTTTAACACGAAAGGCTCTTTTGCTAAATTAAACTCCGTCTGAACTCCATATACTCCTAAAATACGATTTAAATTTTCTCTCGCCATCGCATAGTCACGACCAAGTTTCATTGACTCTAATCGTGCATACGCATACGCATCTTGAATTTTTAAAAAATCACGTTTTGATGAGTTGCCTGCCGTATTTTGACGAATTGCCAACTGGACACTGGCTTCATGGGATTTCAAAACTGCTTCATATAGTGCTATTTTTTCAAACGCTATTTTAGCATCGATATAGGCTATTTTGGTATCTCGTGTCATTTTGAGCACCTCATCACCCACACGGTATTTGGTCTCTTCAAGTGTCAATCCAGAGAGTTTACGGCGCAAAGGAATCCACAATAAATCCAAAAACATTACATCCAAACTCCATGTTGTGGTGGTTATCCCACCGCTGTGCCCTACACTGTATCCCAACAAGGGATTGGTCATCAGTCCTGCTTGCACCAACTCGCTTTGAGATATTCCTATCTCCTCATACGTTTGCTGTAATGAGCGATTATTGATGAGTGCAATACGCACTGCATCATCTTGCGTCAAAGGCTTTGAGAGGAGCGCATTAACACTCTCATTGACACTGTTGGCTTCGCTTTGTGTTTTAATCCAGATGAGATTTTCTTTGCCACTGGCAGCATCTACACTATCAAAAACTTCATGTTGAGACACCGTTGAACATCCGAAAAAAACCATCACTATAAGCGAGAATAGGATTATTTTTCTCATTTTGTACCACTATGCTTGGTACTATTTTGATCTTGCTTTTGGATATTTCTCTCTTCAAAGATATTAACAGAAGGAGCAGTAGGGGTATAGACACTTTTCCCCTCGCTGACTTTTGGTGACATCGGGAGATTTTCAGCGGCAAAAAACCCTATTGCCATCACCAAAGAAAGGGATAAAATACGTCTCATTTGCCTATCTTTACAATCATATTTCCTGATTCACCAGGGATAAATTCAAACTTTACCTTATCTCCCACCTCTAATGTATGTGTCAAATTATGGTCTTTAACTATAAACTCCATATTCATAGCAGGCCATTTAAGCGAAGGAATCGGATCATGAAAGATACGTAGACTTTCGTGATTAGCAGCAATAGATTTTACTGTACCAGTAGCCGCTATCGTTTTATCCTCCGCTCCAGACGTGGCAGCAGATACGACCCCATGACTTTCTTGACCACCATGACTTTGTTGGGCAACACGCTCATCTCCCATTCCAAAAAGAGTTAATGAAAAAGCCGTAGCCAAAAATAACGATGAAATTACACGCATAAAAATTCCTTATACTAAATAACTATAATGAAGTATATCAAAAAAAATCTCGTCTCTATTGTCAAACCTTTTATTGGCACTGACAAATTAACCACCTAAGTTTTTATTATTGAAAAATCTAGCTAATGATAATTTTTGACTATAATTTCTTAAACTCCCTAATAAGAGCCATCTGTCTATTTGCGACATACTCTGTCAGGAGTTTTTTTACTTTTGAATCATGTTCAAAGAATAAAAGCATTTCAAACTCTCTTTTTAATTCAGTTAAAACTTTCACTCTAGCTTTTACGTTTATTATAAGAGGTTTAGCCCCGCTCTTAAATACTATATCCACAACAATCTCATCTTCTGCCTTTAAACCTGCCGGAAGAAGTGATAAAACAACTTTTGCTCCTTCTACGCTTATATCTACAATTCTAACATCTGCAAGAATCTTGCAACTCTCATAAAAAATGGTTATCTTATGATTCTCTTCGGGTTCAACTCTTATAAACTCCCGCTGAGACGGCATATCTTCTATAAACCTGTATTTTTTTACAAAGACCTGACCGCTTTCAAAATCCACCTTTTTGACATCACATAAAACGGCAATCGGGAAAAGTTCCGATTCAATTGTCAGAGAGTTGTTTATTTTGATTGCTCTTAATTGCATATACGGCGTTTGTATAATAAAATAATCTTCTGAAATATATTCCAAAACACCCGTATTTGAAATTATAAGACCCTTATATGAACTGTATATCTTTATGCTTGATTTATTTCTTTTTATAACTTCTAAAATATTATAGATAATTTTTTTCTGATTTTCATGCTTCTCCTGCTGCATAGCGTTTTTATCATATATCACCAGTAAGTTAAGCTCGGTTATATCATCAAAAGATAGTATAAATACATTCTCTTTATCAGGAATTTTATAAGCTTTTAGTATAAAATGCCTGCTATTGTTCTCTTTGTCGGCGATTTTAACGTTAAATAATTTTCCGCTATTCTCTTTAACGCTCTTTAGCCAGTCTACATTATCATGGTTATATAAAAAGCTATTGTGTTTTAAAAGCTGCTCATCAAAATTTACAAAAAACTCTTTAAAGCTTTCCGTCGATTCTTGAGAAAAAAACTCCAAACACTTTTTATTTACTATAAGAACTTCTTCCTCTTTTATAAGAATCAACATTGTGTCTTGATATTGAAACGCATCTTTTATGTAGTGTTCAAATAGATCTTTGTTTTTTTCAAAATGTATCTCATCGGTAACTTTTTCAATAGCTTCAATTAGGTTGACTATTGATATAGGCTTTTTTAAAAATTTGCTTACATTCGTATCTATAGCTTCAAAAAGATACTCTTTGTCATCATACGCAGAAGTTATTATGATTTTAGTGAATGGCTCAATTTTTTTCATCATCTTTGCCATTTCAAGACCATTAAGTTTTGCCATACTGATATCGGTTATTACAACGTGAGGTTGATTTCTTTTAAAACTAGACAGTGCCTCTTCAGCACTATCACAAGCCGTGACATCTTGAAAAATTTTTTCGAATACCTTAAGTGCTTGTTGTTGCAAACCTTTGTTATCCTCTACGTAGAGAAGTTTCAAACCCTCAGCTTTTTTGCTTAGTTCTAATAGTTTCTCTTTTGACATCTTAAACTCCCATCACTTTTGCTATAGATCATCTATGCCGAAATCTTTCGCTAACTTTTGTAAAATTCTATTTGCCTCTTCAAAGTCAAAACTTGATGAAGCCTTTAACATATGTTCTATCTCCTCTTTAGGCACAAAGTCTCTTAAATTAAAAGCCAGATTTTGTGCAGACTCAATCGCTTCTGAGTCAAAATTTTTAAAAAAATCGCTTAATATATAAAATTCTCTCTTAAGTTCTTGTGAATCAACATCTATAACTTTTTTTTCATGGTTAATTTCTAAACTCTTATCAAAAATCATAAGATTTTCATTGATTGAATCAACTACTTTTTGCAACTCTTCATCTATATTTGTAATCATAGATTCTACCAAATCTCTATTTAGAATTTCTGTATTTAACTCACACTCAAGCTTTTGCAGCGATTCAAAAAGCGAAACAGCTTCAATATTTCCGCATAAGCCTTTAAGTGTGTGAACCTCTCTTTTTGCATCTTGGAGTCTCTCATTTTTTAGTGCTTGAGATACTTCGCTCATGCCGTCTTTTTGAGAAGAAGAGAACCTCTTTAACATTCCAAAGAGTATCTTCTCATCTTTTGCGACCCTTAGCAGTGCTTTATCTAGTGAAACTCCATAGATTTTTAATTTATCAATCCCTATTTTCATATCATTTTTCAGATCTGCTTTTAGCACATTTGTAGGAATTTTTGGAGTTATCCACTTCATGAGAACATTATAAAAATTTTTAACATCAATTGGTTTTGCCACAAAATCATTCATGCCTGCATTAAAGCACTGTTCTTTATCACTTTGCGTATTGTTGGCAGTCATGGCAATTATAGGAATAGTTTGAAATCCTTTCTTCTCTCTTATAACTCTTGTTGCTTCATAACCGTCCATAACCGGCATTTGACAATCCATAAGCACTCCATCAAAATCTCTCTCATCTATCTTCTCTAGTGCCTCTTTACCGTTATTGGCAACAACAACTTCTATGCCCACCTTATTTAAGAGTTCAGTAGCGATCTCTTGATTTTGCACATTATCCTCAACTAGCAATATTTTAGCACCGCCAATAGAGTTGGCAATATTTTCATAGTCGCTGTATTTACCGCCAGTATGAAGATTTGATGAGCTAGAAAGTTTTCGAGGCATATTGTGTTTTAAAATAGTTTTATTTTTATCACTCAAATCCATTTTTACGCTAAAGTAAAATCTACTCCCCATTCCCATTTCGCTCTCAACTCCTATCGTACCGCCCATCATCTCTACTAAATATTTCGATATAGAAAGACCTAGCCCTGTACCGCCGTAAGTTCGCGTTATAGAACCGTCCGCTTGATGAAATGGTGTAAAGAGTCCCTTTATCTGCTCTTTTGAAAGCCCAATGCCACTATCTTTTACCTCAAATTCAAGTCTAACACTCTCTTTTTTAATTTTTGCCACTTTCACACTTATGATTATTTCTCCGCTTGAAGTAAACTTCACGGCATTACTTACAAGATTTATTAAAACTTGAGAGAGCTTCAAAGAATCCCCGATTAAGGAAGAAGGCACATTTTGTCCGATATTAAAGAGCATATTCAGATTTTTCTCATCCATTTTAAAAATAAACATATCCAAGAGAGTCTCAAAAATATTTTCAAGACGAAACTCTTTATGCTCTAGCGTCATCTTTTTAGCCTCTATCTTTGAAAAATCCAAAACATCATTAATAATTCCAAGAAGATTTTTTGCCGCATTTTCAATTTTTTGGATATAGCTTCGCTGTTTTATACTCAGATCCGTTTCAAGAACCAAATATGCCATACCGATAATCGCACTCATCGGTGTTCGAATCTCGTGGCTCATGTTTGCTAGAAATTGGCTTTTCGCTTTTGTCGACTCTTCGGCTATTTTTTTTGCCTCTTGCATATCTGCTAAAGCCTTATGTTCCAATGTGATATCATCTATAGTCGCAACAACACCGACTAATGGATTTTTATAATCTTTTGCCTTTAGGCTGACCTTGGCTATAAAAAAAGTTCCGTCTTTACGGATAATATTCTGCTCCCAAGATGCGATTTTACCCTCTCTTATGATCTCATAATAATCACGCACTTTTTCATATACGGCATCACTCTCGCAAATAGCCCTAGTGGTGCCGCCTATAAGCTCCTCTTCCGTATATCCGAACATTTTGCAAGCTTGATTGTTTACCTGCTTTATAATCCTATTTTCAAGGAGTAAAATCCCGATTGTAGCAGAATCAAATATCGCTTTTTGCTGGCTGCTAAGCGTATAAAGCTCATCTGTTCTATTTTGCACTATCTTTTCTAAATTTACGCTAAACTCTTTGAGTTCAATTTTAGCGGTGGCTTCATGGCGTATCGCCATATAGCCGGACACTCTGCCAGACTCATCATAATTCTGCGTTATTACCGTATCCACCCAGTAAAAACTACCGTCTTTTCTACGGTTTTTAACCAAACCTTGCCAAACTTTGCCTGCTTTAATGGTATCCCATAGCTCTTTATATACTTGAGGTTCATTGTCGGGATTTTTGATCATGCTATGACTTTTCCCCAAAAACTCCTCTCTTGTGTAACCGTTTATTTTACAAAATGCTTCACTTGCATATGTTATATTGCCCTCCAGATCTGTCTCTGAAGCGATAACATGTTCATCAAAAGTTTTAAGAAGTTTTGAAAGTTCAGAGGTGCTTTTTTTAATCTTCTTTTTGAGTTCGTAACTTCTAATAAAATATAGCAATATAAGAAATGCCACTGCCGCCGATAACATCAATAGATACTTGTAGTGCATATATTTTTTTGCCTCTGCAGATGCCCATCTATTAGAAATTGATTGATGTTCCTCTTGCGTAATAGACTCAAATGTTCTATTTAAAATATCAGCAAAAATCGCATTCTCTTTTACAATTTGAAACCCAAGTTCCATATCAAAATCTGATTTGCCGACAATCTGTAAATTGCGCAACCCATGTCTGGTTATATTGTAAGTAGCTATATTTAAACTTACAAAAGCAGTATCATACTTTCCAACAGAGACTCCTTTAAGCACATCTTCTACAGTACCTACCTCTATATAATTTAAGCTAGGATATTTTTCAAAAATCGGTTTTAAAAATGCATATGCTTTGCCTACCGCAATGCTCTCTTTTTTAAGCTCCGATAAATCTGAAATAAACGGCTGAAAATCTCTCTTTTGCTTTACAATGACAACCGGACTTTTTATAAACCCTTTTGTAAGAATATGGCTATCTTCAAACTCTTTATCATTTGTATAGTCAGAAAACATATCAACTTGATACTCTTTAGATCTTTGCACAACATTCAACCATGAAGCGGAGGGAACTCTATTTATCTTGATTTTGAGCTTTTGCTCTATAATATCAAGATAATCAGATACCATTCCCTTGTGAAAGCCTTTCTCATCAAAAGCTTCATAAGGAAGATGATTTGGATCTCCCGTGTACATAATCGTTGGATGAGAAGCCAACCACTCCCTCTGCTCTTTTGTTAAGCACTCCCTAAAATCTGAAGCAAATAAAACTCCAAAAGCCATAAAAAAAAGGGTTACAATAAATAACTTTATTCTCATCTCAATCCTTGAAAATCAATACTTTTTTAAAGAATTTTATTAATTTGTTTATTTTTTTGCATCGTGAAACAGTTGAATTATTCATCTTTTACGATTGGAAGCAGCAGTTCAAAACATGCGCCATCTGCAGTATTATAAGCATGAAGTTCTCCATTGAGCCTATTTTGCATGATTTGGCGACACATGTATAAACCAAGTCCGGAGAACTCAGTGTCCTCTTTTGTTGTAACATATTTTTCAAAAACCGCCTCCGGATCTTCCATCTTTATACCGCCGCCGCTATCGCAGATTGTTAAAATCGCCATCTTGTCTTTTATGCTAAAATCTGCTTTGATGCTTTTGGCGGAACTGTTTTTTTCCATTACATCTATAGCATTATTTAAGATATTTATAATGATCTGAATCAAGTAATTTTTATAGGTGCGATACTTAAAACTCTCTATATTGTTAAAAATTTCTACCTTTGTTTTGCCAAACCTAAAAGAAAGGATCTCCACTGCATGCACAAAAACATCTCGAATATCAAAACTCTCTTTTTCAACATCATTTCTGGCAAAATCTCTAAAATCATCTATCGTATGAGAGAGATAACCAATTTCAGATATAACCGTATCAATCGTATTTATCACTTCATCTCTATCTACTTCTTCATCAAAATCGTAGCTCATTTTTAAAGCAGAACAACTCATGTTGATAATGGAAAGCGGCTGCTTCCACTGATGCGTAACATTTTCAAACATCTCGCCAAGCGTACTCATCTTGCTTTGTCTCTCAAGCAACTCCTCTTTCTCATCCAACTCTTTTACCATATCATCACGAAGAAGTTTTAGCTGAATATGTGTTTTAATCCTAGCCTTAAGCACTTCAGGAATAAAAGGCTTAGTAACATAATCAACCGCACCATGCTCAAAACCTCTAATAATATCTGATGTTTTTTCTAATGCAGTAAGGAATATAACAGGAGTTTGAGCATAAGCCGGATTTACTTTGATAATAGTGCAGAGTTCATAACCATCAAGTTCAGGCATCATAACATCAAGAAGTATCAAATCTATCTTTGGTCTGCTTTGAAGAAACTCCAAAGCTTTTTTTGGATTGTTAATCAGTTTTAAATTATATTCGCCCTTTAAAAGTTCCATAACCAAACTAAGAATATCAGGAGTATCATCAACAACTAAAATAGTTGATTTCTCATTGGCATTGTTTATCACTTTTTAACCTTAGTAAATAAAATTTTCTTATTATTGTATATGTTTAAGCATTTTTTTATTCTTAAATCTTTATATCTAGCCAGACTCTCTTTTTATATATATACATGTAGATGATACCTTTGATAAGCGTTTCTACATTCATAATGATAAAAATAACAATAATTCCGTATCCCATCTTATAGGCTATATAAGATGGGATAACTCTAAAGATCCATAATGAGATAACATTGACTTTAAGCGTGGTTTTTGTCGCCCCTGCCCCTCTTAATGCTCCGGAGTAGACAAACATTATGGCTAGCGGTATTTGAGCAAGTCCTACAAGTATGAGATAATAAGAAGCCACGGCAATAGTTGCGACATCTTTAGTAAAAAAACCTACTAAAAACTCTGGAAAAAGTATAAGAAAAAGACCAACGCTCCCCATAAAAATATAAGCTATTCTCCCGCTTATTATACCCATGTTGTAGGCTTTGGCTTTATCTTTTGCGCCAAGGCTCTGCCCAACCAAAGCTGTTGCGGCTATTGCAAAACCAAACCCAGGCATAAAAGCAATTCCCTCTATACGAAGCCCGACTTGATACCCTGCAAGTTCAACCGTTCCGTATGCGGCGATGATAGCTACAAAAAATAGAAATGAGATGCTTGATACTCCGCGATCCAGTGCCGCACCCCATCCCACATGCCATGCTCTTATGAGATCTTTTGCTCTTATAATGGGAATCAGGTTTAGCTTTGAGTGCGGTTTTTTCAGAAGCATGTAATATGCGAAAACATTAAAACAGTAGGAAATTACGGTAGCATAAGCAGCACCCTCTATACCCATCGCGTCAAAACCATAGTGACCGAAAATGAAAACATAGTTTAAAAAAGCGTTAATTGCAGATGAAAAGAGCTTAATGTAGAGAGAATTTTTGGTATCTCCGGCAGCTGAGAGTGCATTATAGAGAAGCGTATCTATAAAAATAACTACCATTCCAAGTGAGATTATCTTGAAGTAGAGCGAACCTTGTTCTACAACATCCGCATCTGCACCCATCATGGCATAAATATATTCACTCCCCATGTAACCGCCAATAGTTACAAAAACAGAGAGCAGTGCCGCAAAAATTGAGAGCGAGTAGAGAAGTGCAGAAGCCCGTCTTTTTCTCCCCTGCCCTATAAACCTAGATATGAGTGCATTTCCACCGACTACATAGAGCGTCATAAGCACATTGATAATCATCATAAACTGCATACTCATGCCAACTGCGGCAAGAGCAGATATGCTTACCATCCCAACCATTATCATATCGATAAATATTTGCAAAATATCTACCAAATGTTTTAGTGCCGCAGGAATTGCTATGGAAAATACCTTGCGAGTATCGCTTGAAATCACTCTTGAAAAAATTGTGCCACCTCTTGCATCGCTAAAAAAAGTTCATCTTTTGTTTCAAAGTAAATCTCTTTTTTATCTCTTATTTTCTCACTAGGGAGCGTAAAATCAAAAACTAAAACATACGAAGCAACCGTAACTTTTTTACTATTCATATCTGCCCATTCTAAGCTCATTTGTGCTATTTCGCCATCCACATCGACAACCGCCGCAGGATAGAGGCGAATCACTTTGCTTAACTCTATTTCGCCTATTTTTGAGTTATAAATCATCTCTTAAAAACCTGAAATATCTTTACGACAACCAAAACAACAATTCCGATGACCAAACCAATAAGCAAATCATTTACAATTGCAGGAACTCCATCTATAAAGTATTCATGAAAAAACTCAACCTTATGTGCGAGTATGCCACCACCCACCAAAATCATGGCGAATGTTCCAACCAAAGCCAAAGTTTTAATCAGTTTTGGCATGGCACTTATAAGGAAATTCCCGCTTCTCTCATGCTTCTTCTCAATAAGCCAAAAGCCTACATTATCCATTCTAACAATCATTGCAACAAGCCCGTATACCCCAAAAGTCGCAACAAGCGCAACAATTACGGTAGAAGAAACCTGTACCATAAAAGGCTTGGTCGCAACGGCTGCAAGGGCAATAACGACTATCTCGATAGAGAGAATAAAATCTGTTAGAATTGCTGATTTTATCTTCTCTTGCTCAATACCCAAAATCGTCTCTGGAGTTGAGTGAAGAAGCTCCTCATTTTTCTCTTCATGTGTGTGATGAAAAAGATACTCTTCTATCTTTTCGACACCTTCATAAAGAAGAAACAGAGCGCCTAAGATAAGAATTACGGTTATCAAACTAGGTGCTATGGCAGTTAAAAGAAATGCTACGGGAAGAATAATAACCTTATTTTTAAGAGACCCTTTTGTAATCGCCCAAATAACGGCAAGTTCTCTTGATTGGTCAAACCCTGTAGCTTTTTGAGCATTAACCGCCAAATCATCACCAAGTATTGCAGCCGTTTTTTGTGTAGCAACCTTACTTGCAACTGCCACATCATCAGCGAGCATTGCAATATCATCTAAAAGTAAAAAAATCCCTGATGCCATATATTTTCCTTTTTATATTATATTTTTTATTTTTTGACTCTTTAGTATCCATGCAAAATAGATTCCGCCGAAGATAAACCCTAAACCCATCAAAAACGTTATAAACTCAAGCGAATAGTTATTTGTTGCCAAAAAACCAATCATGTAAGAGGTAAAGGCTGCCGAGCTTAAAAAGAGCATATCGTTATATGCCACAATTCGTCCGTAATATTTAGCATCAATATTTTTTTGCAGAAGCGTATATGTGTAAGACCATAATGTAGTCGTAAAAAGCCCTACAATTACGCTTGCAAATATTGACATGTAAAAATTTTCCATTAAAAATGCCCAGAGCCAAATAGCTAAAGCCTGAAAAATAAAAATATACACAAGCCTTTTGTTATTGACCCATCTGCTAATAATAATAGGTCCTATAACCAAGCCGACAGC
>KB224562.1_pt7 | contig 24166 bp, 26 predicted proteins | sample 524768 | NCBI WGS metagenome assembly AMQJ01 (sample SAMN00998488, study PRJNA167727) | sediment metagenome | isolation source: subsurface aquifer sediment | place: USA: Rifle, Colorado | collected Aug-2009
TATATCAATAATCTGATCAGAATTTAACATGGTATCAGCATCATGTTCAACAACAAGTACTGTATTTCCCTGATCGCGTAAAGCTTTCATTACACCAATCATTTTAGCATTGTCGGCCGGATGAAGTCCTGCAGATGGTTCATCAAGAATATATAAGATTCCCCGTAAACCATTCCCAATTTGAGTTGCCAGCCTTATTCTTTGGGCTTCGCCTCCTGAAAGCGTTGTAGATTCTCTTGAAAGTTGCAAATATCCTAAACCCAGTTTTTGCATTATTTCGCATCGCTCAGCAATTTTTTCAATTATAACTTGTGCTATTGGAGCTTGATTTTTCGGGAAAGAAATGTTTCTAAGTGATTCTGTAAGATTACCAATCGATAATTCTGAAAAATCAGCAATGCTTTTATTATTTAATTTTACCGATAGCGCTTTTTTGTTTAGTCTTTGTCCATTACATAAGCTGCATTTCACTGTTTTTGCAAAGCGAAGAATATTCGGATTGCGATCAACCCTGAGAATGTTTTCCATGATAGGTAAAATGCCTTTGTAAAATCCTTCTTCGCGCGGTTTTGCAGTTATTCCGCTCCATTTCATTCTTGATTCGAGCGTGTGTTTTCCAAACGGAATTTTTATTTTATTGCTTCCGTTTAAGATGATATTTTTTTGCTTGGCGGTTAAATCTTCCCAAGGAATATCAACATGAAATCCTTCCGATTCACAAACCTGATTCATTACATCAATGGTAACCTGCGAATAAATTGTATAACCCGATGGAGTGGTAATTTTTAATGCTCCCTGCCTCAAACTTTTTTTTGGATCTTTGATTAAAAGTTCAGGATCAATCTGATCTTCAACACCTAATCCTTTACATTTGGGGCATGATCCATCAGGATTATTAAAAGAAAACAGGCTTCGTGAAAGTTTTAAATCATTGAACTGATTTGATTTTTCACCTGTTCGTGCAAATAGCAATCTCAGATAGTCATACAATTCACTCATTGTTCCAACCGTAGAGCGGGGACTTTTATTCACTGTTTTTTGATCAACCGAAATGGCCGGCATTAAACCCTCAATATGCTCCACTTCGGGATGATTCATTTTACCTAAAAATTGCCGGGCATACGAAGAAAAAGACTCAAAATACCGGCGCTGACTTTCTTTACAAATAATATCATAAACCAGGGAAGATTTGCCAGAACCGGAAACTCCGGTAAAACAGGTAATCTGGTGATGAGGAATTTGTAAGCTTATATTTTTAAGGTTATGCTCTCCGGCTTTTTCAATTTTTATATAGTGCTGATCCTTTAGTTGCATCTGTTTTAATTTGAATTACAAAGATAGAGAAATTGAATTTTATTAATACTTTTACTTTTATTCTGTATAAATCAAAAATTATTTAAAATGAGAAAAATCCTGCTTTCAATTATTTTATTATTTCCCATGATCAAGGGATTTGGTCAAAATATTAAAATTGAAATAAACACAGAATTAGGGTCAATCATTGCTGAGCTTTATCAGGATAAGGCTCCAGTTACATGCACAAATTTTATTAAATATATCGAAAATAATAAACTCGAAGGAGCTCATTTTTACCGTGTTGTAAGATTGGATAATCAACCTGATAACGAAATAAAAATTGAAGTTATACAGGGAGGTCTGGGCTTTGATGTTGAAGAATCTCCATTCCCTCCAATTCAGCACGAGACAACATATGAAACAGGCATACTGCATAAAGATGGATCTATCTCAATGGCCAGAGCAGAGCCAGGTTCTGCCAGCTCAGAATTTTTCATTTGTATTGGCGATCAACCAGAGTTGGATTATGGAGGTAAACGAAATCCAGATGGGCAAGGATTTGCTGCATTTGGAAAAGTCATAGAGGGAATGGAAATCGTAAAAAAAATACAGAATTTGTCAACCAACGGGCAAATGCTCATTGAGCCTCTTAAGATTAAATCAGTAAGGATGCAAAATAATTAGGACTATTATTTTTAATCTTTAATGTAATATTTGATGTCTTTTTTCAACTAACTTTTCAGAAAAAGTAAAATTCATAAGAGTTGACGAAATTAAACTTAAAAGAAGAATTTGTTTCTTTAATCGAAAAGCATCAGGGAATAATTTATAAAGTATCCAGGATGTATTGCGATAAAGAAGAGTGTCAGCAAGATCTTTTTCAGGATATTTTGGTACAGCTTTGGCAATCATTTCCGACATTCAATAGGCAATCAAAATTTTCGACCTGGATGTATCGGGTAGCATTAAATACAGCTATTGCTCAATTTCGTAAAGATCAAAAAGTTAATGAGGATTCTATTTCAGATTTGCCTGCACATATTCCTGAGGATGAATCATATAAAGAAAAAGAAGACCGGATAGAGTTAGTTCAAAAAGCAATAAATAAGCTGAATAATGCAGAAAAAGCGATTATTATGTTATACATGGATGATTATAGTTATGAAGAAATATCAGAAATATCTGGTATTTCGGTTTCGAATGTTGGGGTGAAAATTAACCGTATTAAAACTAAATTACAGAAGATTTTAAAGGAGCTTGAATATGGAATTTGACGAAATAAAAAATACATGGAAAAATTCCTTTAAGAATACAGAAATTCTAAATAAGGAAGAACTTGAAACCAGATTAAAAATAGGGAGCAAATCAAATACTGCATTAAATAAAATAAAAAGGAGTTACAGATTTGAACTTATTCTTGGAATTCCAATGTTTCTTGGAATCATTATATGCTTGTTTATTTTTCTTAACTTTTCATATAAAATATATTTTATTCCAGTTGCTATTTTATTTCTTGGCTGGACTATTTCTTTCACGTGGAGAAATTATTATAGAATAAGAAAAACCGTAATTTCTTCAGATCAACTAAAACCAGCATTAGATAAAACTATTCGCGATATTGAAAAATATGTTAATTTTAATATGAGCAGCTTTGCTAAATTTATTATCATCCCTTTCTCGTTTGCTTTTGGAATGCTAATGGGCCTTTCTGTTGCTGCTGGAGAAAAAGATTTCGCAGAATTATTTCTAACAATGGAAACAAGAATGGTTGTAAAGATGATACTAATAATGATTATAGGAAGTGCTTTTATGATTCCCTTTTCTCAGTATATAAATAAACGGTTATATAAGCAACATCTTGATAAATTGAAATCCTATTTAAAAGAATTTGAGGAAATTGAAAAATAATTTTCATTTACTTTCTAATTGTTGGAATGATAATAATTACTGATCGTATCCTGGATAAATACACAAAATAAAATTGTTATTGGTTGAAATATTAGCATGAGGTTTTATACCTCATGTTTTTATAATTAAATTTGTTATGAGAATTTTTCAAAGAAATTAATTCTAAAACATTAAATTATGAGCAAAAAACAAAGTATTGAGGAATTTTTAGCACCAAAAAAAATGGCTATTGCTGGTGTTTCAGCGAATACTAAGAAATTTGGTTATGCAATATTTAACGAATTAAAACAAAAGGGATATGACATTTGTCCCATAAATCCTAAATTGGATGAACTCAAAGGAATAAAATGTTATAAATCCGTTGCAGACATCCCGGGTGAATACGAAAAACTATTTATTGTAACTCCAAAATCATCGACAGATGAAATTTTAAAACAGGCAGCAAAAAAAGGGATTAAGCACATTTGGATTCAACAAACAGCAAACACAAAAGAATCAGCAACTATAGCTAAAGAAAACAATATTGATTTAATTGAAAAGGAATGTATTTTTATGTTTGCTAATCCGGTAAATAGTATCCATAAATTTCATAAAACAATTTGGAAAATTTTTGGGCTGTTACCAAAATAGAAAAGTATAAATTTATTGTTTATCATTGTATCCTTTGTGAAGGATTAAATCAGAAATAAATGAAAAAGTTAGGATTTTTAATAATAATCGCCATTTTTGCTTTTATTGCCTGTGAAGATGACGATCCGGCGGCGGAACAACTGAAAAAAGATATTGAATTAATTGAAACATATTTACAAGATAGCAGCTTGGTTGCTGAATCAACCTCGTCCGGATTGTATTACATAATTGAAGAAGAAGGTACTGGTAATTATCCAAACCTTAGTTCTGTTATTAGAGCTAATTACAAAGGGATGTTATTAAATGGAGAAGTCTTTGACGAAGGAACTGTAAAAGACTATCCTTTATATGTATATATAAAAGGATGGCAAGAAGGTATGCAATTGTTCAGGGCCGGAGGAAAGGGAACTCTTTTTATACCTTCTGGATTAGGATATGGTTCCACTGCAAGGTCTGGTATACCTCCAAATTCTGTGTTAATATTCGAAGTTGAATTAATTAATGTGGCAAATTAAAACAAAAAAGGGAGTGTTGTCAGGACACTCCCTTTCTTATTTAATATTGTATTTTTAAACTATCCAACTCTTCTTTTGAAATTATAGGGAATTTATCAGATTCTAATTTTTGTAAAACTAAATTTCCTACTTTTTGTGCATCATTTTTATTGGTGAATGCAACTTTCTTTTGTATTGCTGGGATGTTGAGCTGATGAATAAAAACTCCATTATTGTTTATAATATCATAAGCCCACCCATTTTCTGTTCGGAATACCTTTAATTTAATTTTATTTAATTGTAATTGTTTATACCCTAAATAAAAAATTCCAGATACCCCAATTACAATAACAAAAAGTATCAAGGTAATTAGAAAAGATCTGCTATTAATCATACTCGTCATATTCAGCGTCAGGATCAAATCCCCATAAATCATCAAAATAATATGATGAACTTTGGCCTGTAGCTATGTATCCTCTGTTTCCAATTGCAAAACCAACCGCATTAACCCGCGAGGAACCTTCAAAATATGTTTTTTGTTCCCACAAGTCGGTTATAGGATCGTATTCCCATACAGCACCTCCAACACCTCCGGTACCTCCGGTAGCAATGTACCCTTTCCCATTAACAGTGAAAGCTACACGGTCAATACCCGAAATTGTATAATCATCATCAAAGCTTTCGTCGGTATTATCTGCAATATCCCTTAATTCAGTCCATAAATCTGCTTCTGGATCGTACGACCAGAAATCTTCTTCATAAACACCATTGTCTAGGCCAGTGCTTATATAAGCCTTATTATCAATTACAAAAGCTACCGCATCTTTTCTTTTAGAGCCCCCATAGCCATAAATTAAGGACCATTCTCCAGTGGTTTGATCGTATTTCCAGAAATCTTTAAGGTAATTCTCATCATAGCCGGTACCCACATATCCGCAATTGCCAATCGAGAAGGCAATAGCTCCATACCTGGCTGTTCCTCCAAAATCGGAGATTTGAATCCACGAATTATCCGAAGGATTATATTCCCAGAAATCTTTTAACTTATTATCACCATCATAACCGGTGCCAATATAACCTTTCTCATTAATACTAAAACCAACAGCCCCATTTCTTATTCCTCCCGGGAAGTCTGCTTTCTGCGACCAATAATTTAAATCGGGATTATACTCCCAAAAATCTTTTAAGCGAGTTGACCCCTCTTCATAACCTGTGCCTAAATAAGCTTTCCCGTTGATAGTAAACGCAGTTGCATCGCACCTGGGGATACCATCAAAATCAGATAGTTCAATCCAGTTTCCAATTGTATCATCATCATCATCATCATCATCACAGGATGAAATTAGAAAGGTTAAGAATCCTAAAAGGAGAATTTTAAAATTTGTTTTGATAAGATCATTATACTTTTTCATAAGCATTTTTCTAAATTAAGATTTGGGTCAAATATAAACGGTCAAATATTGCATATATAATTTTATAGATTGAGCTTAATTTTTCATCGATAAATAACAGGATTTTAAGGATGGTTGATATTATTAATAAACACAACGGGAGGTTTTTTAACTAAAAATTCTGATAATGTTAATTATATTGGCGTTAATGGTGTATTAACAGAAACCTCGTGAATTATTAGTCTATGAAATTACTGTTGTAATCGATAATGTTTTTAACTCTTTCTTAATTTATCATTCTTTACGTTGCAAATAAATAATTGTTAAAGTTATGATATATAGGGGCTTTGTCAAAGGATCAGTTTGGGTTCTATTATTAAATATGTTATTAACAAGCTTGATTTCTTCATGCTCAAATGAAAATGAAGAACTTACATTAGGATCTGAATTTGTTGAACGGGCAACAGATATTATTGAAGTAGATACATTTTATGTAGAACTTTCAACTGTTTTAATTGACTCTATACAAACTTCAAATTTGGGAGTTGTACTTTCTGGTTATTATGAAGATAGTGAATTAGGAGATATTAAAGCAACGAGTTTTTTAACCTTTAGCCTTCCGAGTACTTTTGATATTGAAAATGATGATAAATATGATTCATTAACATTAGTTTTACCTTATTCAAGCTATTCATTTGGTGATACTAATACAATTCAGCAGATATTAATATACCGATTAAGTGAAAGCCTTTCTTTACCCTCTAGTTCAGATAAATATTATAACACATCTGATATAAATAAGTTTGATACTCCGATAGGAAGTTACTCATTTTACCCCCGACCCAATCGGGACACTATTGTTGAGATCCGGTTAAGCAATAATTTAGGATTAGATATTACAAATAAATTGAAAGCAAGCGCCCTTGAAGTTTCCTCAACAGTGGAATTCGAAAAATATTTTCATGGAATAGCAATTAGTTCAGATGAATTTCAATGCAACTCAATTATTGGTTTTGATAGCGAAAATGTTAAAATGAGATTATATACAAGTAGAATAGAAAATGAAGTAGAGGAAATAGTTAACGAATTTAATCATACTAGTGCCTTATATCAATTCAACCAATTATCTGGCGACCGCACAAATACACTATTAAGTAATTTATTAACTCAGAAGGTAGACCTCCGTTCGGATTTAACGGATAATAAATCATATATACAGGGTGGAACTGGGATAATCACGAAAGTTCGATTTCCATATTTTAATACTCGAATATTTGATGAAAATGAATTAATTCTGAAGGTTGAATTAATTTTAAAACCAACTCAAGAGTGTTACGATACAGGATTCCCCGATTTAATTTATTATAAAACGAATGCTTATAATGAGTATGTAGCCTTAAATGTCGATGAAAGTGGAAATGCAGAAGTTGCTGAATTTAATATGGATGAACTATACAAGACAGAGACTTATTATTCTTTTGATATAACAGAATTTATAAAAGAAGAATTAGAGGATGATTACTTTGACAATAGTACAGGACTATTTATTACATTGAACTCTCCTGACTTCAACACAACTGTTGATAGAATGATTTTATCCGGGAATGGTAACTATAAAAACAGACCTGTTTTAAAAATAAAGTATTTAAAAAACTAGAATTATAATTTGATATCAAATGAAACTAAAACATACTTTGATTTTACTCTTAATTGTGTCTATACCAAAACTAAATTTCTCACAAAACCTCACGAGCTCGCCATATTCCATATTTGGAATCGGAGAGATAAATCCAAAGGGTTCCAGTTTGAATGCTGCTATGGGAGGTACGGGAATTGCATTAAAATCAGTTACAGGATTAAATAGTATAAACCCCGCTTCATATAATACCATTGACAGCTTGTTTTTTATTTACGAGATTGGAATTATGGGTGAATATTCAATGTTTTCTTCAGATGCCAGTTCACAAGATCAGGTAGTTGGCAACCTTTGTTATTTCTCTTTAGGATTCAGGGCTAAAGAATGGTGGGGTGTTAGCTTTGGACTAGCACCATTTAGTAGCGTGGGATATGAAATTACGACCATAAGTAATATGGAAAATGACAATACTGTTTTTGATGATACTTATTCAGGATCTGGAGGGATTAATCAGATTTACTTGGGTAACTCCTTTAGCTTATCAAAAAACATCTCTTTTGGAGTAAATTTATCTTATTTATTTGGGTTAATTGAAGAAGATGAGGAAATATCTTTAAGTAGATCTTATACTGATTATACTATTCATAATGGTAAAAATGTGAATGGGCTTTATTTAGACTATGGTATTCAGGTTTCTTTTCCTACACAAAAATACAATTGGGTTATAGGAGCCATTTGGGGAAACAAAAAGCAAATGAACAGTTCAAACGATAAAAGTATTTATGATTATGATGGGAATTTATTATATTCGGATGAAGACGTTGAATTAGAAGATGATTATTTAATTCCCAGAAAATTCGGGTTAGGTTTTTCATTTTCTAAAAAGGAAAAATATACACTTGCTCTAGATTATTTAATGAATGAATGGTCTGACGCAGAGTTTACTAATACAAATTTAAAAACAAAGAACAGCCACAAGTTATCCGTGGGCTTTGAAATTACCCCTGAAGGTAGATATGGTGATGTGTTCTTAAAAAACTGGTATTATCGTATAGGAGGTTATTATAATAGATCATACCTTACGATTGATAATCAATCAATTAATTCAATGGCTTTAACTTTAGGCTTTGGAATTCCAGTTAAAAGAAACCTTAGTATGGTTAATATTGCTTTTGAAATAGGAAAAAACGGAACTTTAAACAAAGGACTGATTCAGGAAAACTTTTATTCCATAAATCTAAATCTTTCTTTACAAGACATTTGGTTTTTGAAAAAGAAATTCCAATAAGGTACAATTACATTTTTATTGTTAATTCAGCACCAAAAAGCATTGTCCGGTCAAGATCCTTTTTATACCATTTTAATAAGGTTTCAATATCTTTAGTTACAATACCCTGGAATGTAAGAGCCCCATTGGTATAAACCTGAATTTCTTTTTCAAAATTAAATTGTTCAGACGAAAGAAGTAATGTATATTGCTTAACATTGATTGTTTTTACATGAATTGTATTTTCAGTTCTTTTAACTTCAATAATGGCAGAAAAAGAATCAATATCTTTATTTACAGGTTTAATTACAGGATATTTCTCAAGGTTTTGTTTATCCTTATATAAAAGTTTGTCAATAATTACCCAGTGGTTTCTTCCATATTTCGGATTATCGGTTTGCCAAAAAAGCGTTGTTGGATATGGAGTTCTGGGATTATTTTGATAAAAATGTAAAATTGTATCTCTGTATAGTGGCATCCACGATATTTCATGTTTATATCCTGGAGCAAGAATATATTGATATGAATTATTTGCTTGTTTCATCTTTTCAAGAAAAGAATCCATTAGACTTGGTGGAAATAATTCGTCTTTTTCCGATGAGATAAATAAAAAAGGGCGATTTCCAAGGTTTTTTATAAACGTAGTTTTATCACTTAACCGGCTCATTGCTCCCGGATTACTGATATATGAACGAAAACTTGCCCAGGGGGTTACATTTAAATTAGCCTGATAGATAATTCCGGTTCCTCCATCAGAAATTCCTGATAAGTGGATGTTGTTTTCATCTACATTATAGTTCTGTTTTATTTTATTAAGTAAGTAATCTAGATTTTTAGTTTGTCGCTCACGCCACCATGGACACATAACCCAACATCCCGGGTAAACAACAATTCTATCTAAAGTATCACAATTATATGAATCTTTGTTTACATAAAGTTTTACTACTTCAGTATTAAATGTTGTTGCTGCACCATGTAAGATAAAAGAAACGGGATATTTTTTCTCGGGAGAATAATTGTTTGGCACAAAAAGAATAGTGAGGTATTCAATAGAGTCAATCGCATACCTCCATTCTATATAAGCTTTTTTTACATCGGAAGAATAATTAATATTATCCTTTATATTCACTAAAAGAATATCATAATCAACTCCTGATTGATTTAAATCTTTAATTATTTTTTTCGATTGATATGGGCCCTCGGTTTGTCGATACTTATTTATAAGCATTTCAATTTCTGATTGATTAACATTTTGTGAAAGAGTAATTATTGGGATAAGAAAAAATAATTGTGCAAAAATGAAAGGATTGAATTTTTTCATAATAACAGGGGTTTTGTTTAAGATAAATAAAATATAAAATACCCTGTCACGATAGGGTTAAATTTACTTACTTTATCCTAGATTTGGTTTTTAATTTAACAGACAAAAAAATGAGATCAATTATTTATGTAGCAGGATTTATTTTTATTTTATTCGTATCATGTGATAAGTATGAAAATGACAAATTTAGAAATGATGATAGTAACACAGGATTTTATAATTCAACATCAGTATTAAATGAACCTAAAGAATTGTGGAAATTTAAAACAAATGGTGGGATTTATGCTTCATTAGTATCCGATGAAAAAAGTGTGTATGTTGGAAGCACTGATTCTGCTTTTTATTCGCTAAATAAAATAACAGGAAAAGAAAACTGGCGATTTAAAACCCGAGGATCAATTAATTCGACTGCAATTATAAAGGAGAAATACACTTACTTCTTAAGTTACGATGGATACTTATATAAGCTAAATAAAAAGAATGGAAAATTAGCATGGAAATTTAAGACTGATGGAGAAAACGGACATGTCATAAAGGACTACTTTGATCCTAATAGATTAGTTAAGGATTTTTGGGACTTTTACCAGTCTTCTCCGGTAATTAGTGATAATTCAATTTTATTTGGTTGCGGAAAAAAGTTTTATTCTGTTGATTTAAATACCGGAAAAGAGATTTGGAGTTTTGCAACTGAAGGTTCGGTTCATTCATCGCCTGCAATTAAAGACAATAAAATATTATTTGGTAGTTTCGATAGTAAAATGTATTGTCTTGACATTAATGCTGGTCACGAATTATGGTCATATCAAACAGGTAAAGACACAACATATTATGTTTGGTTGGGAGTGCAGGCTTCACCCGCGATTGAAGGAGACCGGGTTTACCTTGGCTCAAGGGATGCAAATATTTATTGTTTTGATATAAATTCTGGTGATACTTTATGGACAAATAAAAATTTCGAACAGTCATGGATGCCATCTTCTTTTGCGGTGGGAGAAAAACTTTACTGTGGATCTTCAGATGGATTTAGTTTTTATGCAATTGATAAAAACTCAGGTAACATTGATTATAGGTTAAAAACCAATTCATACACTTTTTCCAGTCCTGCTATTGATAGTCAAATGGCGTATATTGGGTCGGCAAATGGGCGACTATACGGGATAGATATACAAAATCAAAAGATTGTTTGGGAATTTAAAACCCATGGTGTTTTAAATGACACCTTAGGCGTTTATAATGAAAAAGGAGAATTGGTTGCAGAAGAATACAAAGCATTAGGTTCTAAAATGGATGTACGTAATTTCGAAAATTATGTAAAATTTTATGAACAAATGTTTGAAAATTATGGAGCTATTTTGTCTTCTCCTATTGTACAAGAAGGCATAATATATTTTGGAAGTGCAGATGGTTTTATTTATTCAGTATCAAGTATAAAATAAGTATAAGTATCGGATTTTCTACCTAAATAACCTCTTTGTAATATAAATGAGTTAATACCATTTAATTTATGCGTTATTTGTTTTTCTTCCCATGGGGTGAGGTAAATGAAGAAAATCAGTAATCAGATTAGGAATAAAATACGATAGTGTTTAAAATAATATTAAATGAGGGTACTCACTTTAACTTATTGTTTATTCATCTGGTTCCAGCCTTGGGCTTTTAATTCTATGCTTTGTCCACTGTTGCTGATCATAACTGTCCCGAGTTCTTTGTCAGCAATATGACCAATGGCATGAATCATTGGCTGGTCTTTAATTTTATCAAGATCTTTAATATCAATAGTGAAAAGTAACTCATAATCTTCACCACCATTTAAAGCAGCAATAAGAGGTTCAATATTAAATTCATCAGCCATTTGTGCTGTGTTTTCATCAATAGGGATCTTATCCTGAAAAATTTTACATCCAACATTCGAATCCTTGCAGATATGCATGATCTCCGACGATAATCCATCCGAAATATCAATCATCGATGTAGGTTTAATATTGATTTCTTTAAATAATTCCATCATATCTTTTCTGGCTTCAGGTTTTAGTTGACGTTGAAGTATGTAATCGTACCCTTCCAAACTTGGCCGAGAAGTTGGATTTGTTTTGAAAATCTCTTTTTCTCTCTCTAATAATTGTAATCCCATATATGCTGCCCCTAAGTTCCCTGTTACACAAAGAATGTCATTTTTCTTTGCAGTACTTCTGTATGTAATATTCTCCTTCTTTGCTTCACCAATAGCGGTTATACTTATTGCCAATCCCGTTAATGATGAAGATGTGTCGCCACCAATCAAATCAACCTTATAATGCTCACAGGCCAAATAAATTCCTTCATAAAGTTCTTCAATATGTTCAACTGTGAATTTTGCCGAAATTGCAATTGAAACTGTGATTTGTTTTGGCGTAGCATTCATCGCATAAACATCCGATAAATTAACAACAACAGCTTTATATCCCAAATGTTTTAGTGGAGTATAAATTAAATTAAAATGAATTCCTTCAACTAAAAGATCTGTTGTAACAAGAGCGCAAGTGTTACCATAATCTATAACAGCAGCATCGTCTCCAACTCCTTTTAAGGTATTTTTATGATTAATTCTTATATCTTTTGTGATGCGATTAATTAGTCCGAATTCTCCTAGTTCAGATATGTCTGTGGTTTTTTGTTTATTTGTACTCATATTAAAAATTGATATATATCATTAAAAAAAAAGATTAAACAATCAGGCTTTATTTCTTGTTATATTTTAAATATATTTGCACCTAATTTAGATTTAATCTATTTAAACGTAGTGCTTAATTTTACATAGATTTTGCAAAGTTATGGAAAAAGATCAAGATAAAATATTAAACGAAGTTACACAAGGAGAATATAAGTACGGATTTGTATCGGATATTGAGAGTGAATCTATTCCAAAGGGTTTAAACGAGGATGTTGTGAGGTTGATTTCTCAGAAAAAGAATGAGCCGGAATTTATGTTGGAGTTCAGACTTAAAGCATTTCGTCATTGGCAAACAATGAAAATGCCACAATGGGCTCATTTGATTGTACCTAAAATTAATTATCAGGATATTATTTATTATTCAGCTCCAAAGCAAAAGGTTTTGCTTGATAGTTTGGATGACGTGGATCCTGAATTAAGAGCAACTTTTGATAAGCTTGGAATACCATTAGATGAACAGAAACATTTGTCGGGTGTTGCTGTAGATGCCGTAATGGACAGCGTTTCGGTAAAAACAACATTTAAAGAAAATCTAGCCGAGTTAGGAATTATTTTTTGTTCGTTTAGCGAAGCTGTTCAGGAGCATCCTGATTTGGTTAAGAAATATATGGGATCAGTGGTTCCTTATACCGACAATTATTTTGCGTCATTAAATTCAGCTGTATTTAGTGATGGCTCATTTTGTTTTATTCCTAAAAGTGTTCGATGTCCTATGGAATTATCAACTTATTTTAGGATCAATGCAGCAAATACAGGTCAGTTTGAAAGAACATTAATTGTTGCCGAAGATGATTCATATGTAAGTTATTTGGAAGGTTGTACTGCTCCTCGTAGAGATGAAAACCAACTACATGCTGCAATAGTTGAAATTGTTGCAAACAGAAATGCCGAAGTAAAATATTCAACAGTACAAAATTGGTATCCAGGTGATAAAAATGGAAAGGGAGGAATTTATAATTTTGTAACTAAACGAGGCAAATGTGCAGGTGAAAACTCTAAAATTTCATGGACACAAGTTGAAACGGGTTCTGCAATTACCTGGAAATACCCAAGTTGTATATTACTAGGAAATAATTCCATAGGAGAATTTTATTCTGTTGCAGTGACCAATAACCATCAACAGGCCGATACCGGAACAAAAATGATTCATATTGGTAAAAACACAAAAAGCATAATTGTATCAAAGGGTATTTCTGCAGGATTTAGTAATAATAGTTACCGTGGATTAGTTAAGGTAGTTAAAAACGCTACAAATGCACGTAATTTTTCTCAATGCGACAGTTTGTTGTTAGGAGATAAGTGCGGTGCACATACTTATCCGTATATTGAGGTAGATAATAAGGATTCAATTGTAGAGCACGAAGCGACAACTTCAAAAATTGGTGAAGATCAAATATTTTATTGTAATCAACGTGGTATTAAAACGGAAGATGCAATTGGCCTAATAGTAAATGGTTATGCTAAAGAAGTTTTAAATAAATTACCTATGGAATTTGCTGTTGAAGCACAGAAACTTCTTCAAATTAGTTTGGAAGGAAGTGTAGGATAAAATGTTAAAGGGTTAAAGATTTTAAAATAGAAAAAAGATATAAGATGTTATTAATAAAGAATTTACGAGCAAGCGTTGAAGGAAAAGAAATTCTGAAAGGAATTAACCTTGAAGTAAAAGCAGGTGAAGTACATGCTATTATGGGTCCAAACGGTTCCGGCAAGAGTACCTTGGCATCTGTACTTGCAGGCAGAGAAATTTTTCAGGTTACAGAAGGAAAGGTTAGTTATTTTGGAAAAGACCTTTTGGAGATGTCTCCCGAAGAACGTGCTAGTGAAGGCATATTTCTTGGATTTCAGTATCCAATAGAAATACCGGGGGTAAGTATGGTTAACTTTATGAAGACTGCTGTAAATGAACAGAGAAAACACAAAGGCTTAGATCCAATATCATCTTCAGACTTTCTTAAATTAATGCGTGAAAAGAAAGAATTGGTTGAGTTAGATGCTGCATTAGCAAACAGATCTGTAAACGAAGGGTTTTCTGGTGGAGAAAAGAAAAGAAATGAGATTTTCCAGATGGCTATGCTTGAACCTAAGCTATCAATTCTTGACGAAACAGACTCAGGTCTGGATATTGATGCATTGAGAATTGTTGCAAATGGTGTTAATAAGTTAAAAACTGCAGAAAATGCAACAATTGTTATCACTCATTACCAACGATTGTTGGATTACATAATTCCAGACTATGTTCATGTACTTAATAATGGAAAAATAATTAAATCCGGAGGAAAAGAATTAGCCTTCGAACTAGAAGAAAAGGGTTATGATTGGTTAAAGAATGATTCTGATAAATAGGTAATTAATGCTTATTGTCGGAATTTTAAAAGCAAACATATGAGCTTAGAAGCAGTTAAAATAGAATCAAAGCAGAAATTTATTGAAATATATCAGGATAACATTGATACACTAAAAAACGATGCCCCTGAATATATTAATATTGCCAGACAGAAAGCATTTGAGCTATTTAAAAATATTGGTATCCCCGATAAAAAGAATGAAAATTATAAATATACAGATCTGAATAAAGAGTTTGATAATGGCTATAAAATGTATTTGTCGCCAAAGAACATTAAATTTCAGATCAACGATATTTTTAGATGTGATGTTCCTGAAATTAATACAAAGGTTATACTTCTTTTAAATGGATGGTATTATGATCGGGAAAATTTGATTACTGAATTACCTGGAGGAGCAATTATTGGAAGTTTCCAAAAAGCGGCAGAATTATATCCAGATTTGGTAAAAAAGCATTTTGCCCAATATGCTGACATGGAGAAGGAAGGAATGGTTGCATTAAATACAGCCTTTGTTAAAGATGGTATTTTCTTATACGTTCCCAAGGATGTTTTAATCGAAAAACCGATTCAGATTATTAATTTGTTAATGGATGAGGAAGAGGGTTTTACACAACACAGGAATCTATTTATATTAGAAGAAGGAAGTCAGGCCTCTGTTGTTGTTTGTGATCACACCTTATCAACCCCAAACTTTCTGACAAATTCAGTATCTGAAATTTTTGTTGGACAAAATGCTGGTTTCGATTATTCTAGAATGCAAAACGAGCATAACGGATCAAAACAAGTTTCTCATTTATATTTCCATCAGGAAAGAGATAGTCGGGTTAATGCAAATACAATTACGCTACATGGAGGGCTGGTCAGAAACAACGTACATGTGTTGCTAAATGGTGAGGGCTGTGAAAACAACACTTACGGACTTTACTTAACAGATAAAGGACAACATATTGATAATTATGTTTTTATGGACCACGCTTTTCCTAATTGTATAAGTAATCAGTTATTTAAGGGCGTTTTAGATGATTTTGCAACAGGTGCATTTAACGGAAAAGTACTCGTTAGAAAAGATGCACAAAAAACAAAGGCATTTCAGGCAAATAACAATATTTTACTTACAGATGATGCCGATATCAATACAAAGCCTCAGCTTGAAATATATGCAGATGATGTAAAATGTAGTCATGGAGCAACGGTTGGTCAATTGGACGAAGATGCAATGTTTTATTTGCGGGCTCGAGGAATTCCAAAAAAAGAAGCGAAATTATTATTGATGTATGCTTTTGCTAATGATGTAATTAAAGCGATTCAGGTTCCTGCATTACAAGATCGTATTCAGGATTTAGTTGACAAACGTCTGCGAGGCGAGTTATCGAGATGTAACTCTTGCCAGATGCATTGCTGTTAATGAGACTTTGATTTTGTTTGCAAAATCATTTAGTCGAATTAATTCCGAGTTGTAAACGAGGAATCTAAAATAAATAAAAATGCCAAATTTAGATATTCAAAAAATACGAAAAGATTTCCCAATTCTAAACCAACAGGTTTATAATAAACCCTTGGTTTACTTCGATAATGGAGCAACTACTCAAAAACCCCTGTGTGTAATTAATGAGGAAATAAAAATATATTCACACGAGAATAGCAATATTCATCGTGGAGTACATTATCTGAGCGAACAGTTAACCCAGCGATATGAAGACGCCAGAAAAGTTGTGCAGAAATTTATTAAAGCATCCTATGATCATGAAGTAATTTTTACAAGCGGAACAACTGAATCAATCAATACAATTGCATTCTCTTTCGGCGAAAAATATGTAAACGAAGGTGATGAAATTATCATTTCTACCCTTGAGCACCATGCGAATATTGTTCCCTGGCAAATGCTTTGCGAACGAAAAAAAGCAATTCTCAAAGTCATTCCAATAAATGAAAAGGGAGAATTGTTATTAGATGAATATAAAAAACTGATTTCACCAAAAACGAAAATTGTAGCAGTAAATCAAGTTTCAAACGCACTGGGGACAGTTAATGATGTTAAAACAATGATTGATATTGCACATCAAACAAATATTCCGGTACTAATTGATGGCGCACAAAGTGTACAACACGGAAAGATCGATGTTCAGGAGTTGGATTGCGATTTTTATGTTTTTTCAGGACACAAGGTTTATGGTCCAAATGGAATTGGTGTACTTTACGGAAAAGAAAAGTGGTTGAATGAAATGCCGCCTTTCATGACTGGTGGTGAGATGATTAAAAAAGTTACGTTCGGGAAAACTACTTTCAACGAATTACCATTTAAATTCGAAGCTGGAACTCCAAATTATGTTTCAGCAATCGGACTTGCAACAGCTATATATTATATTCAGCAACTTGGACTTGAAAATATTGCATCTTATGAAAAAGAATTATTGGACTATGGTACCAAAAAGTTACAATCAATTGATGGCTTAAAGGTTATTGGAACTTCAGAAAATAAGGTTAGCGTAATTTCTTTTATTCTCGAAAATATTCATCATTTTGATGCAGGAATGGTAATCGATAAAATGGGAATAGCAGTGCGTACAGGTCATCATTGTGCCGAGCCTTTGATGGATCGGTTAAATGTAGAAGGAACAATTCGGGCATCTTTTTCGTTTTATAATACCAAAGAGGAAATTGACAAATTGTACGAAGCAATTTTGACAGTTAAACAAATGTTTGGTTAATTTTGTATTTTAAACATTCTTAGCGACTTTACGTCTTTGCAAAAAAAAGAAATAAAAAATGACATTAAACGAACAACAAGACGAAATTATTGAGGAGTTTTCAATCTTTGACGATTGGATGGATAAATACAATTATCTGATTGAACTAAGTAAAGATCTCCCTGCAATTGATCCAAAACATAAAACTCAACAATATTTAATTGAAGGATGCCAGTCAAAAGTATGGCTTTTTGCTGATTTGGATGGCGAAGTAATAAAGTTTTATGCCGATAGCGATGCTATAATTACAAAAGGTATTGCAGCTCTTTTAGTACGGGTGTTAAATGGACAAAAACCTGCAGATATTCTGAATAATGAACTCTATTTTTTAGATAAAATCGGTCTGCAGCAAAATCTTTCACCTACTCGTTCGAATGGATTATTAGCCATGGTTAAACAAATGAAATTGTATGCTATGGCTTATCATGCTAAATTAGGAAGTTAAGGAGGGGCATTATGGAACAATATGATTATATGGCTTTAGAAGCCGAAATAGTAAAAACCCTAAAAGAGATTTACGACCCTGAAATACCAGTGAACATATACGATCTGGGTTTGATATATGCTATTGATGTAGATGAGGAAAATAAAGTTGAAGTAAAAATGACTTTAACAGCACCAAACTGCCCAATGGCTGATCAATTACTCAGTGAGGTTCATGAAAAAACAAATGCAATTGAAGGAGTTAAAGAAGCAAAAATCAACCTCGTTTTTGATCCACCCTGGGATAAAAGTCTCATGAGTGAAGAAGCGATGTTGGATTTGGGGTTACTCTAACGTTGCCTTTTAAGATTTCTTATAGAATTGATAGGCTTGTTCGAATCTAAAACAAGTTTCAGGTTTCAGATTTCAAGTTATTTTTGTGTAACTTAGTTTTTCTTCCTGTGCTTAGTGCCTTAGTGGTTAAATTACGATGGATATAATTCGCTCAAATACTAATAAAATAAGACAAAAAGCTCTTGAATTGGGTTTTTCGGCAATAGGATTTTCTAAAGCAAATTTTCTGGAAAAGGAATCAAAACAATTAAAAGAATGGTTAGTAAATGGTTTCCAGGGCGAAATGCAATACATGGAAAACAATTTTGAGAAACGAACAGATCCAGGAAAATTAGTTGAAGGAGCAAAATCAGTTATTTCAGTTTTATTGAATTACTCCCCGGAAGAGCAACAAATAGAAGATTCCTATAAGATCTCTAAATACGCCTATGGTAAAGATTATCATTTTGTTGTAAAAGAAAAACTCCAAATTTTACTTGAATTTATCAATAAAGAAATTAAAAATGTTTCCGGTCGCGCATTCGTTGATTCAGCTCCTGTAATGGATAAGGTTTGGGCTGCAAAATCAGGTCTGGGATGGATTGGCAAGAATACAAATCTGATATCCAAAGAATTTGGATCATTCTTTTTTATTGGTGAATTGATTGTTGATATTGAACTCGGGTACGATACTTCTCCCGATAGCTATCTGGGAAAAGATTATTGCGGAACATGTACAAGATGTATTGATGCTTGTCCCACAAATGCTTTAACACCATATCAGTTAGATGCCCGAAAATGCATTTCGTACTTAACGATCGAAAAAAAAGGTGAAATTCCATTTGAATTTAAAGGTAAATGGAACGACTGGATTTTTGGATGTGATATCTGCCAGGATGTTTGTCCATGGAATACCAATAGAAAACCTCATTCCGAACCCCAATTTAAAATTACCAAACAACTAAAGAACCTGACAAAAGATGATTGGCAGAATATCGATAAACTAAACTTTAAAAAGTTGTTTAAAAACTCGCCAATAGAACGCACAAAATTTGAAGGTTTAAAACGAAACATTGATTTTATAAAAAAGCCCTTAGCTAATAGCTAAAGGCGCATAGTTAAAAGCCAATATCTTTAAAATTTATACGTTAAGCCTACTCCAAATACTTCTTTGAACTGAACTTTTGCTCCTTTGGGATTCCCATTTTCATCCGATGTTTTTATATCATCATCATAAATAAGATTTGTATTCAAATTAGCTGATAAGTAGTTATTGATTTTCATATTGATTAAAACTTTCCAGTCAACATCAATGTTTTGGGGATTTTCTAAATAATTGGTAAATAACCCCAGCGTAGAATTGAACGTTACATTCTTCATGATTTCCTTATTAACTCCAATACTTACAGAACCTCCAAGTTCCATCCGTGTTTTCGAACCGGGATCAACACCAAAAGAACCTCGGGCCGATAAAGTATCGTCCATTACCATGGTTAATTTCCCTGTTATTGGCGAAATTACTGCATAGAAAGTTTCGTTGGGCTTATATTCCATACCTATAGCACCTTGCAAATAGCCCGGAGCAAGAAAGTTAGAAATAACATAGCTGGTATCGGCTTCATATTTTTTCCCTTCGGTCATTTGAGTTTTAAAGTTTAACATGGCACTAATAAAAAATGACTTGGATATTTTACGGCCATATTTCGATTGAAAATCAATATGATCATCTGTTTTTTGCAAGTCCTGATTGCCTTGTTTTTGGATTCCATATCCTATTTCCAGAGTATTTCCCCAATCGTTTTTGTCTTTCGAATAAATTGATGATAAATTCAATAATCCGTTAAAAGCATAAGAGTTCTCACCTCCTGCAGCCCAATTTGTTAACGAAACTTGCGAAAAGTTGATGGAAGTAAATCCATTAAACTTCCATGCTTTAGTTGTATCAACCTCTTCCTGAGCTTGCAATAACATGTTTGATAAAAATACCAAAGTGATAAATAAAGTGATTTTTTTAATCATTTTCTTTTTTTAAAATTTAACAATGTTTTAATACAACCCGAATTTTAAATTGTTCAATCATCGATGAACGAAATTAATCAGAAAGAATTGAAATTACAATATTTCTTTTACTCCTGGGGCCATCAAATTCACAAAGAAATATATTTTGCCAGGTCGACAAACCCATTTTACCATCTATTATTGGAATACATTCGCTTGGTCCAATAATCCCTGCTTTAAGGTGTGCATCACCATTATTGTCTTGTGCGTCGTGCAACCAGACTCCTGAAGGAATTAATTTTTTTAATAAATTTATTACATCATTTTGAACAGAATCATCCCAGTTTTCCTGAATCATAATTGCAGCAGTTGCTCCTTGTACATAAATATTTACTATTCCAGTGTTAATATTGCTTTCTGCAACGATCTTTTCAATTTGAGAGGTTATGTCATATAAACCATTCTGTTTATCAGTTGATATTTGTATGATTTGTTGCATAATATCAGTAAATTTGATAGGAATTTTATACTAAGCTAAACAATTATGAATTACAAATCAACCGCATATGCTTCATTTGATGGAATGAAACTTTCAGGATATATATGGGAGCCAAAAGAAACCCCAAAAGCTATCATAAATTTAGTGCATGGTTTTGGAGAATACAGCGAGCGATATGATCATTGGGCAATGCGTTTTGCCGAAAAAGGTTTTCTTATTCATGCAATTGATTATCGGGGACATGGAAAATCCGACGGACGTCGAGGGCATATTCATAAATTTGATGATTTTTTGGACGATATTGAGGTACTAGTTAAAGAATCAAAAAAGCTTCATCCAAAATTGCCGCAATTTATTTATGGGCATAGTTTAGGGGGGAACATTGTCACCAATTATATTTTAAAAAGAGAAAATGATTTTGTAGGAGCTGTAATTTCTTCACCATGGTACAAACTGTCTTTTGATCCTTCTGCTTTGATGTTGGTTCTGGCAAGAGTAATGAATAAGCTTTATCCTAAATTTACTCAGAATTCAAATCTTGAAGTAAAATCGCTTTCACACGATAAACAAGTTGTTGATGCTTATATTAAGGATCCATTAGTGCATGAAAAAATCTCTGCACGTATGTTTTTTGAAATTTATAATGCCGGACACTGGGTGCTTGAAAATGCTGAAAAATTAAATATTCCTGTTTTAATTCAACATGGCAACAAGGATAATATTACATCTTACGAGGCAAGCAAGGATTTTTACGAAAAAGCAAAAGAATTAAATAAAGATATAACTTACAAAGAGTGGGAAGGAATGTACCATGAGTTACATAACGAGTTGGGAAAAGATGAAATTTTTGAGTTTGTAAGTAATTGGATAGAGAAAAAGCTATTAGCTGTTAGCTTTTAGCTGCAAGTCAAAACATATAATCTTAAGCAATGAAGAATTTTAAAAAGTTAAAAATCTGGGAAAAAGGAATAGAAATAGTAAAGGAAGTATATAGAATAGCTTCCTTTTTACCCGACAAAGAGAAATATGGACTTTATTCTCAATTAACAAGAGCTGCTATATCCATTCCGTCTAATATTGCCGAAGGAAGTTCCAGAAGAAGTGAAAAGGACTATTATAGGTTTCTTGAGATAGCTCTTGGTTCTTCATTTGAAGTAGAAACACAAACAATTATAATAGAAACTCTTAACTATGCTGCAAAAGATGAATTATCTAATTTATTTAAAATGTTAGATGAAGAGCAAATGATGATTTATGGTTTTATGAATAAGCTGGAAGCTAAAAGCTAACAGCTAATAGCTTGTTTAAAATGAAAAACTTTCGCACAACCATACAACCAGAACCATCCAAAAACAAAATAACTTACCAAACACCCGGTTTGTTTTTAGGTTCTTGTTTTACTGAGAATATAGGAAACAGATTAAAAGAATTAAAGTTTCCTGTAAATGTTAATGCCTTTGGAGTTCTCTACAATCCTGTTTCTGTCCGACATGGCTTGGAAATTTTATTGGATCACAGGAATTTTAATGAAAATGACTTGAGTTTTTTCAACGATCAATGGTTTAGTTTTTATCACGATACTGAGTTTTCTGATACAGATAAACAAGCTTGCTTAGAAAAAATAAATGGTACAGTTAACCTGGCTCGCAAACATTTACAAAACACAAAATATCTGGTTATTACTTTTGGTACAGCGTGGGTTTACGAATACATTAAATTTGGGAAGGTAGTTTCAAACTGTCAAAAAATACCGGCCAAAGAATTTAGAAGGTTTAAGCTCGGAGTTGAAGACATTTTTGTGAATTGGGCAAAATTGATTAACAGATTAGAAGAATTTAATAGTGATTTAAAAATAATATTTACTGTTAGTCCTGTTCGTCATTGGAAAGATGGAGCTGTTGAAAATCAGTTAAGTAAATCAACATTGTTATTAGCTATCCATCAGTTAAAAAAGATTTTTGATAATATAGAATATTTTCCTGCTTATGAAATTATGATGGATGATTTACGAGATTACCGCTTCTATGCCGACGATATGTTGCATCCTTCAAAACTTGCTGTTGATTATATTTGGGAGCAATTTTCCAAAACTTATTTTGAAAAAGATACGATAGAAATTACAAGCGAAATTGAAAAGATCCTTTTAGCTAAAAATCATCGGCCATTTAATCCAAATACAGATAGCCACAGAAAATTTAGAGAAAATCAGTTGAAAAAAATTCGTGAGTTATCTGAAAAATATGATTTCGTTGACTTAAGCAATGAATTAGATTTTTTCAAAGCTTAGTTTTTAAACTTCTGCGAACTTTTACCTGTTCTTTTTGTTTAAAAAAAACACATAATCTCAAAACAAGAAGAATGATTAAAAAGTTAAGTCTTACCATATTGTTTTTTTATAGTTTAAACCTCGCATTTGCTCAACGATCTGATAATGGAATTATTCAGGGACGGATTTATAATGCAAAGAACAACGAACCTGTTCCGTTTGCAAATGTGGTTCTTTTTCAAACCAATATTGGTGTTGCATCTAATTTTGAGGGAGAGTTTAAATTCGTGGGAGTAAAGCCTGGATTCATAAAACTACAGGTTTCGGCAGTGGGTTTTGAAACCTATGTTTCTCCGGATATGATGGTAACCAACGCAAAACTGGTTAATATTGATATTCCTTTAATTGAGACTAGTATTGCTTTGGAAGAAGTTGTTGTTAAACCTTCGCCTTTCAGAAAAACAGAAGAAAGTCCTGTTTCACTGCGTGTTATTGGGGTTCAGGATATCGAAAGAAGTCCCGGGGCGAATCGTGATATTTCCAAGGTAATTCAATCTTTCCCGGGTGTAGCTTCTACTCCGGTTCAACGAAATGATGTTATTGTGCGTGGTGGTGGACCAAGCGAAAACTCATTTTACCTAGATGATGTTGAGATTCCAAATATTAACCATTTTGCCACTCAAGGTGCTTCTGGTGGCCCGGTTGGAATTATTAATGTTGATTTTATTCGCGAAGTAAACTTTTACTCAGGAGCATTCCCGGCAAATCGTGGTGATGCACTAAGCTCAGTATTAGAATTTAAGCAAAAAGATGGAAACTCTGAAAAGCTTGAAGTACAGGGAACCCTGGGAGCATCAGAAGTTGCACTGATTTTAGACGGACCAATTGGAGAAAAATCA
>KB223677.1_pt7 | contig 23756 bp, 18 predicted proteins | sample 524768 | NCBI WGS metagenome assembly AMQJ01 (sample SAMN00998488, study PRJNA167727) | sediment metagenome | isolation source: subsurface aquifer sediment | place: USA: Rifle, Colorado | collected Aug-2009
CGATATCCAACTTTCCCCATGTAATTTTTTCGTTTGGAACAGCGCCCGAATAAGATCCGTAACTTGTGGTTGAGTCGGAAATTTGGCAAAAATAACTCCAAAAAGGCGTATTTGTTCGTTCTAAATCTTGATAAAGCATGGGGACAACACAAATGGGAAAATCGCCGGCAATTCCACCGCCAATTTGGAAAAATCCAATTTTGTTTTCTTGAGTATTTTTTGTGTACCAATCGGCTAAAAAAGCCATGTATTCGATGCCCGATTTCATTGTGGAGGCTTGCAGTTCGCCTTTTATCACATAAGAAGCGAAAATATTTCCCATGGTCGAATCTTCCCATCCGGGCACAATAATGGGCAAGTTTTTTTTGGCGGCAGCCAACATCCAGCTATTCTTGGGATCGATTTCGTAGTATTGTTCTAAGACACCGGACAACAACATTTTGTACATAAATTCGTGCGGAAAGAAACGTTCGCCATTGGTTTGGGCATCTTTCCATATTTTATAAATGTGTTTTTGCAAACGTCGAAAAGCTTCTTCCTCGGGAATGCAAGTGTCAGTAACGCGGTTGAGTCCTTTTTCCAACAATTCCCATTCTTGCTGAGGCGATAAGTCGCGGTATTCCGGAACGCGTCGATAATGCGAATGAGCAACCAAATTCATAATGTCCTCTTCCAGATTTGCCCCGGTGCAAGAAATTATTTGTACCTTGTCTTGACGAATCATTTCGGCCAACGACTTGCCCAATTCGGCCGTACTCATGGCTCCGGCCAGAGTAATCATGATCTTATTCCCAATTTCCAATTGGTGCTCATAAGCTTTTGCAGCATCTACCAATGCTGCTGAATTGAAATGTTTGTAATGTTCAACAATGAACTGACTTATTGGCCCTTTGTTTTTCATTTTAATTCGAATTTATAACTTAACATTTTATAATATAATTTTGAAGCCAAGAATTGTGGAGCTTTAAAACCGTCGATTGGCGCTAACTCTACAATATCAAAGCCCAAAACTTCTTTTTCAGTGAACACTTTTTTCAGAAAACGAATGGTTGTATTCCAATCTAAGCCACCTGGTTCGGGAGTTCCGGTAGCGGGCATGATGGAAGGATCAAGAGCATCTAAATCAAAAGTGATGTACACTTGCTCTGTCATCAGATTTATTGCCTTCTCCATCCAGTGGGTGGTTTGATAAATTTGCTCCGCAAAAAATACTTTTTCAAGATTTATATGTTGCTTTTCGCACGTTTCCATACTTCGGATTCCAACTTGGATGAGGTTTGCATTTTTCGAGGCGGCGTGTACTGCGCAAGCATGATTGTAAGGTGTTCCCATATAGCTGGCTCGCAAATCGGCATGAGCATCCAGATGCAAAATAGTAATGTTTGGGAATTTTTCATAAAAAGCTTTGAGAATTCCGATGCTTATGGAATGTTCGCCGCCAAAAAAAGTAAGAAACTTATTCGTTCTCAACAGCTCTTTGGTGGAGCTGTAAACAGCATCAAACATGGCTTCGGCTGAGCGGTCTTCCGTAATGGAAGGTAAAATATGTACACCTCTTTTATAAACTTCCGAATCGGTTTCGATATCGTAAAGCTCCATATTTTCGGCAGCATCCAAAAAAGCTTCGAAGCCTTTATTTGCACCTTTTCCCCAAGTACTTGTTCCATCAAATGGGATATTTTGCAAATATACCGCAGCAGTGTCGGCCGCAGCGAATTTATCTTCTATTCCAGCAAAATTATTCATAATCAGGGGTTGTATCCTAATATTTTAAACATTTCTCCTACAGATTGCTCTTGACGATAGACATAATCAACAAAATTTCCTTTATCATCGCGATCGATGATTACATGTTTGGGGGATGGAATAAGGCAATGTTTTATTCCGCCATAGCCGCTGATAGAATCCTGATATGCTCCAGTATGGAAAAAGCCCAGATACAAGGGTTCTTCGTCTTTTTCGGCATATTTGGGAAGCATCACTTGCTGGTTTAAATCCTCACTGTTGTAATAATCGGAGTGATCGCAGGAAATACCGCCAATATTGATACGAGCATATTCGTTGTGCCATTTGTTGATGGGAAGCAAAATAAATTTTTCGTGTATCGACCAAGCATCTGGAATGGTATTCATCAAACTATTGTCGATGATATACCAACTTTCGGTATCGTTTTGCTGTTTTTGCTCGAGAACTTTAAAGATAATAGCACCGCTTTCGCCTACGGTATATCTACCAAATTCCGTATAAATATCCGGATTTGGAACATTTTCGGCATCGGTGGCATCTTTAATACTTTTTACAATTTCGTTTATCATGTACTCGTAACTGTATTCAAATCCCAATTGGTTCCGGATTGGAAATCCACCGCCCAAATTAAACGAATCCAGCGTATTACATTGTTTTTGAAGTTCGATATACAGCTTAAGTGCTTTTTGAAATTCGCCCCAATAGTAAAGCGTGTCTTTGATTCCGGAATCAACAAAGAAATGAAACATTTGAAGTTCCACATTTTTATTTCCTTTGATGTTTTTATTGAAAAATTCGAGCATTTCTGTATGCCGAATTCCAAGTCGAGATGTATAATAGGCCGATTGGGGCTCTTCGTCGATGGCCATTCGCAATCCAATTTTTATTTTATCGCCTTTGGCAAATTTAACCAAGCGGCTCAGCTCATTCACACTATCTAAAACTACAATCGAGTTTTTGAATCCGGTTTTTACCAGATCTACAATTTTGATAATGTATTCGTCGGTTTTGTAGCCGTTGTGTACAATAATTCTATTCTTGTCGATCTGTTTGTTTTTGTATAGATTGAGGATTAAATCAATATCGAAAGAAGAAGAAGTTTCGAGATTCACTTTGTGTTTTAAAGCTTCACTGATAACATGATGGAAGTGATTGCATTTGGTGCAATAACAGAAATGATATTTTCCATCGTAGTCGTTATTTCGAATGGCGCGGTTGAACAAATTTCTTGCCTTTTTAATTTGCTCTCCAATTTTTGGGAGATAAATAAATCGAAAAGGAGTTCCGTATTTTTCGATTAAATATTTTAGTGAAATCCCATGAAAGGTGAGGTAATCATTACGCAAATCAAAACCTTCCTGTGGGAAGTAATAACTTTGCTCAACCAGATCGAAATAAGTATTTTTCATTCTTTAATTCTAAATTATTGATTTAATAAAAATTCAGACCTAAATTCCTGAAATGGATTTTAGGTCTTTAATAATCATCATAGCCGCTATCATCGGCAACATCATCAACGATATCGTCCATATCATCACTGTATTTGTCTTGGTATTCTTCACGCGATTCCTCACGTAACATACCATCGTCGTCGTAATCATCGTCGTCTTCAATGATGGCTAGAGCTTCGTGAACAGTCATGCGGATTAGGTAATAAGTGTCTTCCGTTTCGAATGGAAGCGCGCTCACTCTTTTGCCGTCTTTGTTTGTGAAAGTTACTAAATTTTGGCTAAACCCGAATGGATACTTTAGCTTTATTTGTTCGTGAATTTCTTCTGATAGCTTTTCGTAATCCTTGATAACCCTTTTTTTCTCCATATTTTGAATAATTTTACAGGCTAAATATATAAATTATTTTAATTAATCGCTTTGTAAAGTTCGTCTAATGAAAAGTATAGACAATTCTATTTGTTTTTTAAATGCGAGTGTAAATAAAAGAAATATATTTTAATGCAATGGAAAAAAAATAATTTTTTAATGTGTTCATTTTTTTATCCAAAAGAGGTGCATTTTCATGGCATAGTAAGCGAGTCGCTTGGCAATGGTCATCTCCTATTTTTTGCTTCTCCTTTCTCAAAATGAACAAGTTTTTTCTTTGTTCAGTTTTCGGAAAATTCTTGCTCAAAATTTAGTCGACAGTCTTGAAATCCATTGCTATCTATTTCAAAATCCTTATTTGAAGTAACTCATAATATTGCCCGAAATAAGCTGTAGGGAAACTTCGGCCAATTTTGTCTGATATTGCACTGAAACCAAACTTTCTTTCGCATCGAGCAAGCTTTTTTGCACTTCGCGCAATTCAATTCCGCTTAAGCTGCCCAGTTTGTATTTTTCCAAGGCAATTTCTAAGTTTTCGCTGGCAGTTTGTAGATTTTGTTCCTCTAGTTTGATCAAGCGCAAATGATTGCTGTAGGCATTGTATAGAGTGATTAAGTCGGCCTTCACGCCTTGTTCCACTTCTTGGTATTTAAGTTCTTTGTTTTTGATATCAACTACGGCATTCGAAAGATTTCTTTTTTGATTGAAGCCATCAAAAATTGTTACTCCAAAAGTAATTCCGTAATTTATTCCATGGGTGAGTGAATTGGTGTACGTTCCTGTTTCATAAAAATTTCTTGAAAAACTATATCCCGAATAAAGATTCAAATACGGATAAGTTCTTGACATGACCAGCTGATAATCATAAGTCGAGAGGCTTTGATTTTTCTTGCTAATCAGAAGTCCTGTATTTTTGAGCATTGCGTGTTCGGAAAGAATTTCGAACTGAAGGTCTGGATTCACAAGAATGGAAGAGTCTTGAAGCGAGAATTCATTGGCAATTTCTTCGACACCCATCAGTTCGTTAAGTTTGACTTGAGCCGTTCTCAACGTTTCGTAATGTTTTGAAAGACGCGAACTATCCGCATTTAAATATACGCGCGACTGCAATACTTCCAATTTAGAACTTGAACCCAACAAATACCGTTCTTCGTCGATCCGCAATCTTTCTTTGGAGAGCTTTATAGCATATTTCAAATTTATTTGTATTTGAACTTGTTGAATAAAATTGTAATAGGCTGCAATCAGATCAGCTACTAAATATTCTACCGATAATTGGGTGTTTAAAGTGCCCAATTGACCTAATTCATTTAACTTTTTATAGGTGGTTTGAACATTAAATCCTTCAAAAAGGGTCCAACTCATCGATACACTCGAATACAAAGATTGATTGTGTATTCCACTGCTGGTAGTTTGTCCGCCCGCACTCAGATTCTGAACGGAATTATTCAAAGTACCGCCCACTTGATTGTATAGGCTAACAAGTGGCATGAATCCGGCATTTCCTTTGGTAAAATTGTTTTTGGAAATATTTTCTGTATTTCGTACTATTTGGAGCGAAAAATTCTGCTCCAATCCGGTGGAAATACAATCGTTGAGATTGTATATTTTTTGCGCCTTCCCAATTGGAATAAGTCCAAAAATGAAAAGGCCAAGAATTAAAATTCGATTTATCATGGTGTATTTCTTCATTTAATTTGCGGGAATTTCATCATTCAATTCGTTCGTTTTTTCCACCTGCATTTTTGTCTTCGCCTCTGTAGAAATAAGATTGTAAATAGCCGGAACAATATAAAGTGTTAAAAAGGTGGATATCAATACGCCTCCGACTACTGCTGTACCCATTGCCACTCGGCTTTTTGCGCCTTCACCAAATCCAAGTGCCAGTGGAGCAATTCCCAGAACGGTGGCCATACTCGTCATTAAAATGGGTCTAAAACGGGCTGCTGCCGCCGATTTGATCGACTCAAGGCGCGAAAGTCCGCTTTGTTTCCGTTGGTTAGCAAATTCCACGATTAGAATACCATTTTTGGAAACCAAACCAATGAGCATAATAATTCCGATTTGACTAAAAATATTCATCGTAATATTGAAATACCACATAAAGAGCAAAGCGCCCAAAAGAGCCAACGGGACAGTCATCATAACAATCAGCGGATCTTTAAAACTTTCAAATTGAGCTGCCAGCACCAAGAAAATTAAGATCAAAGCCAACATAAAAGCAAACATCAAACTTGAAGAGCTTTCGGTGAAATCTTTGGAGTCGCCGGCCAAAGCAGTTCGGTACGAATCGTCGAGTACTTGGGCAGCAATTTTGTCCATTTCCTCCAACCCTTCGCTTATCGTTTTTCCCTTTGCCAATCCGGCCGAAACCGTGGCTGCCACAAACCGATTGTATCGATTGAGTTGTGGTGGAGCTGTTTCTTCCGTCAAACTAACCAAATTATCGAATTGAATCATTTCACCCGAATTGTTTCGAACATACAATGATTTTAAATCGAGCGGTTTATTGCGGTCACTTCGCGCCAATTCGCCCAAAATTTGGTATTGTTTTCCATTCATAAAAAAGTAGCCAAATCGTTGTCCGCTCAATGCCAGTTGCAAGGTTTGCCCAATATTTTGGGTAGAAACGCCCAGCGATGTAGCTTTTTCGCGGTCGATATGAATTCTCAATTCCGGTTTGGTAAATTTCAGGTTCACATCGGCCATCTGAAATGTTGGATTTTCGGCCACTTTTTCCATAAATGGAGGAATGATTTCTTTCAATTTTCCGATAGAAGTAGCTTGAAGTACATATTGTATAGGCATTCCGGAACGGCGACCACCAAAAGTTGATTGCTGTGTAACAAACGCTCTTGCTTTGGTTTTATTTTGTAACACAACGCTCAAACCATCCGAAATTTCTTGCTGAGTGCGTGTCCTATCTTTTGGTGGAAGCAGCATTATTCGAATATTACCTCCTGAACCACCTCTCACCATAGCTGTATATCCTTCGCGTTCGGGCACGTATTCCTCTACTGTTTTGGTGATATCATTTACATAATCCAGCATAAACTCGTAAGTGGCTCCCTGTATAGCAGAAGTACTGATTGAAATTTGAGACCGATCTTCCATTGGGGCCATTTCGGCCGGAATCGTTTTCCAAAAAATGAAAATCAGCACAAACGAAACCACAATAATAAGCATCGAAATCCAAGGTTTTTTCAAAAATGCCTCTAAGCTATTTCTATACCTTACATTTAGATTCTGAAAAAAACCTTCCGTTTTTCTAAAAAACCAATTGTGTTTTGAATGCGAAATCAAAAGCTTGGAAGAAACCATTGGAGTAAGCGATAAAGCCAAGAAAGCCGAAATGGCTACGGCTCCTGCCAGAACAATACTAAATTCGCGAAAAAGCCGACCTGTTAGTCCTTGCAAAAAGATAATCGGAAAAAATACAGAAATGAGCGTGATGGTGGTCGAAATGATTGCAAAATAAATTTCTTGTGAACCTTTGAGTGCAGCTTCTTTTGGATTCATGCCTTCTTCTATTTTCACATAAATATTTTCCATCACCACAATAGCATCGTCCACCACTATCCCAATCGCCAGAACGATTGCCAGAAGCGTCAGTACATTGATGGTATAACCGGCCAAATACATGATAAAAAAGGCGCCTATAAGCGAAACCGGAATAACGAGGATAGGAATAAGTGTTGCGCGCCAATCACGTAAAAAAAAGAAAATAATCACCACTACAAGAAAAAACGCAATGTAAATGGTGTCTTTTACCTCGTTAATTGAATTTCTGATATATTGTGTATTGTCGAAACCAATTTTAATTTTAACGTCTTCTGGCAAATCTTTTTGGATGTATTCCAAACGACGATATACTTCATCCACAATATCGATGTGATTTGATCCGGGTTGTGGTACGATGGCATCACCAACCATTGGAACACCGTCTCTTTTTAAAATTCCTTGGATATCTTCAGGGCCAAGTTCGGCTCTGCCAATATCGCTAAAACGGACAACTTGATTTCCATTTTGCTTCACTATCAAATCGTTGAACTCTTTAGGAGTCGTAAGCAGTCCCATGGTTCGGATGGTCAATTCCATGTTATTTCCTTGGATGGACCCAGAAGGCAATTCCACATTTTCACGCGAAATAGCATTTCGAACATCCATTGGCGTAAGTCCATATCCAGCAAGTTTTACCGGATCGAGCCAAAGTCGCATTGCATATCTTTTTTGTCCCCAAACCATTACAGCGCTTACACCAGAAATCGTCTGAAGTTGTTCTTTAAATGTAAGTTCTGCTATTTCAGAAAGTTCGAGAAGCGATCTTTTTTCGCTTTCAATGGTAATAAACATGATTGGGTTGGCATCGGCATCGGCTTTCGATACGGTCGGTGGATCGCAATCGCGGGGAAGCATCCGAGCAGCTTGCGAAACTTTATCACGAACGTCATTGGCAGCGGTTTCCATATCAACGGAAAGTTCAAATTCGACTGTAATATTGCTTCTTCCTTGGCTACTAGAACTAGTGAGGGAGCGAATTCCAGGAATTCCATTAATTGATTGTTCGAGCGGTTCGGTAATCTGTGTTTCAATAACATCGGAGTTGGCTCCAGGATAGGATGTGCCCACCGATACGATGGCAGGATCCACACTCGGAAACTCCCGGACACCAAGAAAAGTTAATCCAACAAAACCAAAAAGCAGAATCACTATGGCCATTACGGTGGCAAAAACAGGCCGTTTTATACTTACTGATGAAAGACTCATAAACTAATTTTTCTGGATTAATTGTTATTCATAAGCGTATCAAACACTATGGGCAAGTTTTCTCTTAGTTGCAAAATTCCAGTAACCAAAAGCGTATCACCAATCTGAAGGCCATTCAGTATCTGAACCTGAGATTCGGTACGTAATCCGGTTCTTACATTTCTAGAAACGGCTTTTCCATTTCGTGCCACAAACACTTTTTCGCCTTCCATTTCCGGGATTAAGGCTTCGTTTGGAATAGCAATGGCATCATCTATATTCGACATTTGCAAGGTAATGGAAGCATAGCGCCCCGATTTCAATTCTTCACCATTATTCGCATACAAAGCACGTAAAGCGATTGTTCGGGTTTCGATATCTATTTTTGGATCGACCGCATATACCGATGCTTGATAATCTACATTGCTTCCATCAATTCTAAAACTGATTGGATACCCTTTTTTTATTTCGGATGCATAGCGTTCAGGAATTGAAAATTCTATTTTCAACGGGCTAATTTTGATCAGTTTTGCAATCTTTGTGGCCGGCGTTGCATAAGCACCTTCGCTAAGAAAACGCAATCCAATAATTCCATCAAAAGGAGCCCGCAATTCGGTTTCGGAAATCCGAGCTTGGATCAAATTGATATCGGCTTCCAATGTTTGCAATTCGGTAACGACCTGATCATAACTTTCCCGACTGATAGCATCTTTATCGAGCAAACTCCGCTGACGAAATTCTTTTGCCTGAGAAAGCGCTTTTTGAGCCAGCAGTTTCTGCAATTGAGCCTGCAAAGGTTTATCGTTTATTTTGGCCAAGAGTTCGCCTTTTTGCACACGTGTTCCTTCGGTAAATTTGATACTGATAATTTTTCCGGACGTTTCGAACGACATATCCACCTCTTCGTCGGGCCGCAAGGTTCCTGTAGCTTTCACAAATTCGCTCAATTTTTGGGGCTTAATCAGATACCCACTAACGGTCAAAGCTTTTCGATCGGTCATCTTTTTCTGCATAAGACCTTGGGGACTTTCATCTTTTTGATTAAAAAGCGGCTTTAACTTGGGATAAGCGATCACAATTACAAGAGAAAAAACCACAACAAAAGTGAATCCTTGCTTGAGTTTTTTATTCATAAAACAATTCTTTAAAAATTTATAATCCTACTCTTTGAGGAATAGCTGGCTTGGTTTAGGTTTGTTTGATTCCCGACTTGAAAATCGGGAATCAGAAACAAAAATAGACAATTTCCTCTTGTCTTGTAAAGATATTGCATTATTGTGATTTTTTTAAGATTTACAATGATTGTTTCTGTAGATAATGGGGCATTGCCTGAATTGAAATCATTTTATTTTCAGTGGTACATTTTTCTTCCAGAATCAGAAAAGTATAAACTAGCCGTAAAACTAGCCAAAACAGGTGCCTTTTTATCCAAAAAGTCTGATTTTAACAATTTTAAGAATTAATTTTAACAAAATAAATCCCAATATCCATTAAATATTTTCTTATTTTTACGAAGCATATTTACAGATAGTTTTGCCAAACACATTGGACGGCGGAGTTTATTTAGATTTTAATAGGAACATTTGGACTCCATTAAAGTAAAGAATCTAAATTCCTCCATGAATAGCGGAAACTTCAAGCAAAACTACCTCCTTTGTTTTTGATTTTGAATCCAATTTAATATAAACTAACTCTACCCATTTCTATATTCTTTGAGAATGCGCTCCTAATTTTTATCAAGCAGTTAATTTCATTCCAATTGCGTGAAAGAATAGTCCAATCTCATGGATAGTAGATGTAGGTTCGAGCCCGAAAAATTCTTCATCATTATAAACCTCAAAATTAATCATTATGGCAATAATAGATCTAGTCAGATGGACGCCACAAGGAAGTGAAACAGTTTATGCATTCAAATTTCCACATTCGAATCTGAGTACGTACACCCAACTTATTGTACAAGAATCGCAAGAAGCAATTTTATTTTCAAAAGGACAAATAGTTGGGAAATTTGGTCCCGGCAAACATACCTTAAACACCGAAAACTTACCCATTTTGCGGAGCTTGTATGGACTGCCGTTTGGAGGAAAAAATCCATTTACAGCCGAAGTTTGGTTTGTAAATAAACTACAACCCTATAACATCGATTGGTCCATCGACCGCATGGACATACATGATGCCGACTACAATACCGGAATTCCTTTGGTAGCAAACGGCACCTATGGATTAAAAATTACCGACGCAGAAAGATTCTTGATAAAAATTGTAGGATCCAAAGAAGCATTTGACCAAAACGACTTAACTGAACAATTTTTTGGTGAATTTTCGACCAAAACCAAGTCCACTTTGATGCAATTTATGATGAAAAACAGAATTGGATTAAAGCAAATTTCGGCCCATTTAGAAAGTATTTCAGATCATTTACGGTCAATCATGCTTCCGTTTTGGGAAAATATTGGTTTTGAGCTGACAAAATTTTACATCACCCGAATTGAAATAGACAGTTCAACGGAAGTTGGAAAACGTGTGCTTGAAGCAATTTCCCGACAAAGCGCCCAAGCCATTGGAGGCTATACTTGGCAACAATCGCAAGCTTTTGAAGTTGCAAAAGATGCCGTTGAAGGTATGTCGAGCGGTGAAGGTGGATTACTTGGCGCCATAGTAGCCACCAATATGATGGGCGGCATGGGGCTGGGCGGAGTAATGACACCACAATACGCTCAGCCCACTTTTGGTGGAAATAATCCGCCTCAAACAGAAAATACGAATCAAGCAACACAACAAATCCGCGAAGTCTATTGCTCTAATTGTGCAAAAAAATATGCCAATACAAACAAATTTTGTCCACATTGTGGCGATCCATACAATCCTTGTCCCAAATGCGGAACCGACAACGATAAAAATGCCAAACGATGTGTAAGTTGCAGTACTCCATTGCAATCCGAACAAAATCTGTGCAGCAATTGCAACACATCCATTCCGGCAGGAAGTGTATTTTGTCCAAATTGCGGCAAGCAACAAGCCGACGACCTATGTACACGCTGCGGAACTAAACTGCCTTCAACAGTGAAATTCTGTCCAAAATGCGGTCAAAAAAGATAACCATCTAAAAACTTACGAATATGAAAGCAAAAAACATATTTCTTTTTTCGCTTCTCTTTTTTGGAGAAGTATTGATCATTTTCGGCTTTGTTCAATTTAACCATCGGCTAACAACCGATATTTTAAGCCTCAACATCGCCGTTTCTTCGCTTATTTACTGTCTTTTGTTTATCGACATTTTCATTCCTTGGGTCGATTTTAACGACAAATCACAAAAAACCATTGGATCGATAGGGCTACGTTGGTTTTTCACATTCTTGTATATGCTCTTTGCCATTGTGGCAATGGTGATTTTCAATACGGCTTACCCGCTCTCCTTTTCCAGCCAATTGCTGATTCACGGCTTTTTAAGTTTCTTTATTTTGATGGGATTGTTTTTTGCCGTCTCATCGGCTGCCCAAGCAGAAAAGGTGTACGATATTGAAACCCACAATCGGGGCAAAATTGACGAAATGAAAAAACAAACAAAAGAATTGCAACTGCGATTGGATACAATGAAAACGATTCCTGCCGACATTCTCTTCAGAATTAATAGCCTTCAGGAAAATCTGCGCTTTCTTTCGCCCAGCGCAAATCAGAGCGCATTGGTTTTGGAACAGCAATTCATTGAGCAAATGAAAATAGTAGGCGATTGCTTTTATAACACACCGCTCGATTTTGAAAAAATTGATGGAAAAATAAAAGATTGCGAGCGCACTTTCAAGGAAAGGAAACAAATTTTTTCTATTTAAAATTAATATACACAAATGCATCACATCATGAAAGGTAAAATTTTTCCCGAATCGAGTAATATCTTCCAAGATCAAGCGAAGATTTTATTCAACTATTATCAGCAAATGGCTGAAAAAATAGTCAATGAAGAAGAACGATTAGAAAAAGAAATTGCTAAACTCGAAGAAGAAAAAAGTGTTCTGAATCAAGATTTGGCAAAAGCTAAATTATGGAAATGGGTGTTGGCCATATTTATCATTCCATTTATCTATTTTTTGATTCAAGAAAACGGATTGATTAAGCAAATCAGCGCCTTGGACGAACGAATCAACGAGTTCAAAAAGCTTCACAAGGAGATTTTTCGCGATTATAAAGTGAGTAAATTAGGCGTAGCCTACGTTCCCATTGCAGACCAAATAAAATACGAAAACAGCAGTTTTATAGTAGATTATACCGGAATGGTGAACGAATCGGAAGTGAAACTTCAATTGTCGAGACAAAATGATTTGCTCATAAAAACCATCTCCGATTTAGAAAATCTGGCTACGAAAGCTCCCATTGTAGAAAGTTCTCTGGAGATTGAAGAAATCGAAACCGATCAATATTCCCGATCGATGCAGCAAATCAATCAGCACGATTATTTCGGAAAACTCGAACGTTCGCTACGAACAGTTTCCTATTGTATGGACGATTTGGATGTAACATCCGTTTCTTTGCCATTGGTAGCCAACGACAGTAGTTTCCTCGAATTTTTGAAAGAATATTCGGCCAACGAAGTTCCGGAAACATCGCCCATATTTGAAGTCTTCGACACACAAAAATACCAAGACGATATCGCCAAATTTCAAAAACTGAATCAGTTAAAAGACTCTTTATCGAGACACACTATTCAATTTGAAGATGTATTGAAAGGACTCATGCAAACGATGGCCAATTCTGTTCAAGCCATTTCGGCCTTAAAAATTGCATCGACAGACAAAATCGTATTCGAATCGAACAAAGTACTGTACAAAATTCTCAAATCGCCTTACAACCATTATTCGCCTGCTTTGGAGGCTGCTGAGATTGAGCGTATCAAAAACGAAAATTTTAATTATGCCGAAGCCGTTGCCGATTATGTTCCTTTCCAGCTAAAGGAAAGCTCAAAAGTGCGCTACAACTTACTCTCCGATTCGTGGAGCGCCGAAGACGGCAGTACAACCAATTTTCCCTTTGGAGTGCACCAAATTCATGAAGAAATAGTTGCGCCGATTGTGCAAAATTTGATGAAAGAAACCCGAATCGAACGATTAAAAATCTATAACCATATCAAAGATCAAAAAATCAGCTATCTCAACAAATGGCATCAGGATACGGAAGATTTTTATGGAAGAAACCGCGCAGAAAGCGCCGATTTGATCAACCTCATGAGAGCAAGTTTGCGCGATTATGTGGCTGCTTACAACACACTTTCGTCATTAAAGAAAACAGAAGACAGCATGGCTCAATCCAAAGGTTCGCTCGATTCAACAGTAGTTTCGGCCGTTGGAAATTCGGCAGAAGTTTTTGCGGCTTTTGAAACACAATCCAAAGAATTTCAAAATGTACAAACCGAATTTGAAAGCTACATGGAACGCCTCAAAGAGGACATAGATCTAAAAGCGGAAAAATTTGAACATATCGACTACTACGATGCTCTTTTAAGAGACGGAAATTCGAGAGATACAGCAGTGGCCTCCAGCGAAGTACACGATTTGGACGAAAGAAGAAAACCGCTAATTTCGATAAATCCATTGTTTGCCAAAGTATCCGAAATACCACCGGCTCCTCATATTGAAGCCATTACCTATGAGCATATCGCATTAAATCTTCCAAGTATTGCCAAAAATACCTTGAGAGAATTGGACGAAGATTTTGTTTTTGTTCCCACACCTGAACACCACACTCAAGAAGATATTCACGAACTAATCCAATCAAAAGAAGAGTTAGACAAATTGTCGGATGCCCAAATCGCTGCTTTCTTGGTAGAATACGGCTTTGAGCCAATGGAAAAATTCGACCGAAACGAGGCCATTGCAATCATTCGAAATGCCAACAACGACGACTCGGAAGTTTATACCGAAGAAGAATTGCAAGCATTGTCCGATTCCGAAATAGAAAATCTATTGGATGAATTTGGCTTTGAGCCAATGGAGAGATTCGATCGAAACGAGGCCATTGCCACAATTCTAAATGCACAAGATGAAGATGAGGACGAATATGAACTTTACACCGAAGAAGAATTGAAGGCATTGTCCGATTCCGAAATCGAAAAAATACTTTTGGATTTGGATTTTGAACCCATGGAAGTATTTGATAAAGAAGATGCGATAGCAACCATTCTGAACGCTCAACTTGAAGATACAGAGGTTGAGGATGAGGTTGAGGATGAGGTTGAGGTTGAGGTTGAGGTTGAGGATGAGGTTGAGGACGAGGTTGAGGATGAGGAAGATTCCACTCGCTACACCGAAGAAGAATTGAGAGAATTGACCGACGCTGAACTGCAAGAAATTCTTGAGGATTTGGGGTTTGAACCTATGGAAGAATTCGACAGAGAGGAAGCCATCGAAACAATTCTAAATGCTCAGGAAGAAGATGAAGAGAACCAGAATAATTAATCTCGTTAAAATTTAGAATCATGGCAACATTTAATTATACCGTAGATACTCAACCTATGGCTGCTGAATTGAGCAGTGTTTCACGTCATGTGAATGTTACAACAGGAGCGGTAGTGGCGATGCAAGCAGCAGTAATCAAAGCCGAAGCAAAAGCCGCCGATCATGTAAGCAACAATGTGAACAAAGGATTTTATTCACTGATTCGCTCCCAGATTTCGCAAAAAATGGCCAAACTGCAAAGCGAAGTGGATTCCAATTTGATGCAACTGAATCAGCAGAAAAAAGCCCTAATCAGCATCAAGAGCCGAATGCAACGCGATTACAATATGATCGCCTCGCGTTATCTGAAACTGTTCAACGGCTTGAATGCAAATCTTAAAAACAGAGTTTTTGAACTCGATAAGCCCACCATCAATTTTGCCGTAAAAGAAGTGGATAAAGTTTCGAATCGAATAAAATATCTAACGGCAACCATCCCTATTGCGCAACTCGAATCGATATCGCTCAGCCAAAAAATTGTAGCCTCAAACCTCAAGCACAAAGGGCAGAACGTAATCAATTCGATGAAAAGTTTTTTGTTGGAAATGAATGCACAGAAAAAACTCACCGATCAAATTTTGATAAATGACAGCAGATATACTCGGGCAGCGAGAACCTATATGCCGATCTTAATTTCTGAATGCAACAGAGACCGAACAGAAAACAAAAGCATTGAAATTTATGTTTCGGATGTGGAACTTGATAAACTTACCAGAGCGGCTGTTACAAACAAAGTATATGCCGAATTAAAGGATATGGAATGGAAACCAACTACCACACCAAATCAAGAAATCAAGAGTGAGTTTAGCAAACTATTGGCCAATTGTTCGAAACCCCAAAGGGTAAAAGACAGGACGATGAATTTGTTTCAATCAAATAGCTTCCAAACCATTTAATCGTTTTCAGCTATGAGTTATACAAAACATTATCAAGAAACAATAACAGTTACTGGTTCTAAAACCGTATCTGTTTCGTATCCTGCATCGCAAAGCGGCGGAACCACTTCTGCAACGGTCAACTATACCGAATACGTTCCTGTGGCTGTAAATATTCATGTTGATACCATTCCGTTTGATACAAGCGTAAACAATTGCAATACGAATGTAAATGTACTTACAGGAGCCGTGGTTGCTACGGAAGCCGCTCAAATTGCTTCGATCGACAAAAATTCGAAAAAAGTCGCCAATACAATCATTTCAGGTTTCTTTAGTTTTATCCGATCGGAAATAAGTCAACAAACTGCCGAGCTTTCGCAGAATATCGATGCGCATTTAATGCATCTCAAAGAACTATCGCAGTCGTGCCAAAATAAAAAGAAGCAAATGGAATCCGACTACAATCGAATCAGTAGTCGATATTCAAAAGTTTTTGAGGACCTCAACCGCGAATTGTCCAATCGCGTTTATGAACTCGATAAGCCCACCTTTGTCTTCAAAAAAGAAGCGGATCACCAAAAAGAAAGAAATACCGACAATGACTTGGTCAATACGGCCACCATTTTTGGGTTCGAGAGCAGCGGCTTACAATCAAAAATAAGCGCATCACTTGCAAAAAAAAGAGCCTTTGACACCATAAACAAAGTGAAAATGTTTCTGCATTTGCAAAAAAAACTCAACAATACCGTGCAGCACAGTATGATAAATGAAAATACGGCATCAACAAAATTTTTTCCAATTTGTTTTGTCGAAACGTTAAATGAGAAAAGTAGAATTGATAAGAATATCTACTTTTCGAATCACTTAGCTGCGCTGAATGAAATGGCCAACAAGAATCAACTAATCAGTCAGTTTTCAGGCTCTGCAAATAGATGGATTGCAATACCAAAAGCCTATCAGGCCAATCTGAGCTTTTATTTCCATTCAGAGTTAAACAATGCCTATTCTTCGAGCGAACAACATACTGTTCGGGTGAAAGAGATGATTCTAAAGATTTCCAATCTTGAATCAATAAGCCTAATAAATTTTCAAAACAATTAAAAAAACAAGCAAATGAAAGAGTTAAAAGAACTTCGTTTCAATGAAAATAATATCCAATTGAAGGACAATGTAGTGAAGGGGTCTATTTTGCCCGAAAAAATTGCAGAGCTCGACAGAACAATTACTGTTCAGGGCAATTCCATCATCGAAGGGGCTGTGTATGCTCACAAATTAGAAATCCAACAGGGCGATTCGGAAATTCGGGGAGCGGTATTTACACAACTCGAATTGTATGTAAACAGCGAAGCCAAAGGAAATATCTCCTTTAAAAAAAGCGTTGGATCGGCCAATTCGATTGTTTCGAGAGCCCTGAACTGCCATTTGATGTTCTATTCAGATATCAACGCAAAAACAATTACGCTTTACAACGCGTTTGTAGCCGGAAGTATTTATGCCGATGACATTATTTTGCAGAATTGTGTGGTGATTGGAGGTGTATTTGCCACACAAAATATTGATCTGACAAATTCAATTGTAGGCACATTCAATACACCTTCCATCAAAGCGGCCCAGCAAGTCTGGCTGCTGCTTCCGAGTGCTTTTTCTATCGAAAAAATCCATACAATTCCCGGAACAAAATTCTACAATCTCAGCTTGGCCGATTTGGGCGCTCTCTACAAAGGAACCACTCAAGCCGAAAATTCAGGAAAAATAGAAATGAATCTGGATATGGACGAAGTGAAAACCACGCTCACCAATGCCGAAACACAAAAAACGCTCAGGAGTTATACGGTAGTTGGAAAAGTTTTAGCTGCCGATTTGCTCGATACGGATAAATTTCAAAACCACTTCTTGCTCACAGCAGCAAGCTTGGGCTCGCAAATGCTCAAGACTTACGACATTGGCGTAAACGAAAAAGGCCAACCGATTGCATTGACTTTCGATAAAATTCGCGATTTCTTTTTTGATATTTTGCATGGCAAAATAGAGATTCAAGAAATAAGCGGAAACTTTGATATTTCACAGATAACCGGAAAGCTCAATTAGAAAATGGAATTTAACCAGATTCAGTCTCGCAATAGAATGCGCGGCTGAATCTGGGTTTTTCCTCATCGAATCATTCGTTCGTTTCGGCAAAACTTCGAATGATTTTTGGGAATTAACTATGTATCTGCTTTTTGCTCCACGAATTCGAAAAAACCATTACTCCTAAACGAAGAGCGCCGATAAATTTGCTCGAGTTTCACCAAGAATAGAAGAAGTTTGAATAGAATAATTATTTCGTAATGTAAACATACCTGCCATTCTCAGCCATACTCACATCCCAAACTAAGGTTTGATTGTACCACACTTTAGTACATGCAATACTACCGGTACTCATCTCAATCAATTCAAAATCGATTCTATCTTCTGTTCCATTTCCAAAATTAATAAAGGATGTTGAAACCCCATTTATTATTGTCCCTTGTCCAAAAAGACGTAAAAAGTAAGTTCCCTTATCATCATTTTTGTATAGCAAAAAATGTTCAGGATAATCTAAATTTGATTCATACACCTGCGTCTTCACACCATTCACTATTTCATAAACATCAATATTGCTTTGTTGAAAACTATTTTCATTATTGGGATCCAATAAATCGGTACCATTTAGGTCATGATATGCTATTTCCACTGAGGCATCAATGAAAATTTCAGAAACTTGTTTTTTTGAACAAGAAATACAAAAAACAAGTACAGCTATTAAGAAAATATATTTTTTCATATGTTCTTAGCTATTAAGTAAATACATTATTTTTTTACAAAAATCAATAAAAATGCAACAAAAAACCGCGCTTCAAACGAAACGCGGTTTTCACAAATGAAATCAAAAATCAGAATTAAATAATTCCTTGATCCATCATTGAGTTGGCTACTTTTAAGAAACCGGCTACATTCGCACCTTTGGCATAATTGATAAATCCGTTGGCCTCTGTGCCATATTTAGTACAAGCAGCATGAATATTGGTCATAATTGTGTGCAATTTCTGATCCACTTCTTCGGCACTCCAATTGAATTTCATCGAATTTTGCGACATCTCCAAACCGGAAACAGCAACACCACCGGCATTTACTGCTTTTCCGGGTCCGTAAGGAACTTTGGCTTTATGAAAAGCATGAATGGCTTCTGGAGTACAACCCATATTCGAAATTTCGCCTATGTATTTTACGCCATTTGCCAGTAATTTTGCGGCATCGTCGCCATTCAATTCGTTTTGTGTGGCGCATGGCAAAGCGATATCTACTTTTACACTCCAAGGACGTTCGCCCGGGAAAAATTTAGCCCCCGGAAACTCTTTGGCATAAGGTGCTACAATATCATTATTGGAAGCACGAAGCTCCAACATATAATCAATTTTATCACCACTGATACCGGCTTCATCGTAAATATATCCATCAGGACCCGAAATGGTAACTACTTTTGCTCCCAATTCAACCGCTTTTATAGCTGCACCCCAAGCCACATTACCAAAACCGGAAATACTAACCACTTTTCCTTTTAAAGTATCCTTGTGTGCTTTCATCATTTCGTTCATGAAATAAATGCCTCCAAATCCGGTTGCTTCGGGACGAATCAACGAGCCACCCCAATTTCCACCTTTTCCGGTTAAAACACCTGTATTTTCACGCGCCAATTTTTTATACATTCCGTACAAGAAACCAATTTCACGACCACCAACGCCAATATCACCGGCTGGGACATCGGTTTCAGGACCAATCAATCGCCACAACTCAAGCATGAAAGCTTGAGAAAAACGCATTACTTCTGCATCCGATTTTCCTTTAGGATCAAAATCAGATCCTCCTTTACCACCGCCCATAGGCAATGTTGTCAACGAATTTTTAAAGATTTGTTCGAATCCTAAAAATTTCAAGATGCTCAAATTAACACTCGGATGGAAACGCAATCCACCTTTATAAGGACCTATGGCGTTGTTGAACTGAACTCTATATCCAAGGTTTACTTGAACTTTTCCATTGTCGTCAACCCATGCGACTTTAAAAGTAAGGATACGATCCGGTTCAACCAAGCGTTCAATAATTCCGGCTGTTGCAAATTGCGGATTTTCGGCCAAAACGTCTTCAAGAGACTCTAAAACTTCTCTAACTGCCTGAAGGTATTCCAACTCACCAGGGTGTTTGGCCTCCAAATTGTTCATGAATTTTTCTAAGTTCATTGCTTAATTTTTTATAAATATTTTTTTGTTAACTAATTCACACTGCAAAGATATTCAAATTATCAAATGCGCTTAATTACTATTTTCTAAAACGTTTGCAAAAATACTATTTTTCGTATTATGAGCTATTTACAAGTGTAATTTATATTCGATACACACAAATCTAAACGAAGGCAAAGTTTGTTTTTGTGACGGCCTGAATGGCAGCGATTTCGGCTCTGAAAAACCAAATTTAAATGGAAATGTACCGCTTTTTTTTGCAAGCAGAAAAAAAAACCATTTTGCACTTCGGGTTTTCAATGAGCAGGATCAATTCCGTTAGCCAACGGGAAACGAATCTTCATCGAACCGAAATTCATAGATCACGGCTTAATCCGTGGGCGATGGACGTTTGATACACTGATAAAACCGTTTTAACGGTTTCGATAATCATCAAATATGTCCGATATGCCCCGTTCGTACAATAAAATATGAAGAGCTGTTTTCTTGCCTACACCCTCGCGGAAAATTGTATATTTGTGACTATAACTCAACCATAAGCCCATGATTTAACCCGTGGAAAACTGGGGTAAAAAACCAAAAATGGATAAATCCATTAAAAATAATACAAATGCATCCATAGTCCACGGTTTAAACCGTGTGCTATGGACGTTTGACACACTTATAAAACCGTTTTAACGGTTTCGATAATCTTTATAATTGCCAATATGTCCCATTCGTACAATAAAATATGGATAAATGCAATTTGGTCAACAAAAGACCGTTTGCCAATAATAAAACCCGAAATAGTCAAGATTAAAAAATCATCAAATGGGATAAAACAAATTATTAACAGATCAAGCTTATGAGAAATTCCGGATTTTTATTTTTAGTGAGTCTTTTATTAATATTTCAAACACATATCTCAAATGCACAAAATATGAAAGGAATAGTGCTAGAGGCAAAATCAAATAAACCCATAGCCGCAGTTAATGTGTTTTTAAAAGCATTAGCAATTGGAACGACTACGGATGAAAAAGGGGAATTTCAATTTAAGTATGTCTCTAAAATTAACGATAAGGATACTTTATATTTTTCAATTATTGGCTATGAAACCAAAAAGATTCCTTTTTCGGAATTAAAAGGAGATAATTTGCGTGTATTGCTCTCCGAAAACGTTCTGATTCTAAATGAAGTTACTATTACATCGAACCGGCAACTGAAACAGCAAATAGAATTTAAGAAATTGGCTCCATTAAAGGGCGGATTATATTCGTTCGGTTCAGTATTAATTGAAAATAAAATTTGGATAATAGGTGGAGATGAATCGTATGAAAGTGGTGGCGGATTGAAAATAATAGCTCCGGTAGGCGGCACCAACAACATGAAAATGAATTCAAATTACTCGTGGGAAGGCTATAGCGACAAGCTACATTTATATGATATGCAAGAGAATAAATGGACTACTTCCAGTTTAAAATTTAGTAAAAGAGCCTATCATAACATAAATTATTATAACGATAAAATATACGTTTTAGGAGGTAAAAGGCTTTCGACAAATAGGAAATTTGAATACCTGGACGATAAAATTGAAGTTTATGACATAAAGAAAAATTCTATTCTGATTGCCAATAAAAATCCTCACCAAGCAGTAAACTTTGCCTCTTTCGTTTATAACGACAACCTGATTGTAATTGGGGGTTCTATCAGAAGGAATATAAACGAGGAAAAGGAATGTTCGAATAAAGTTCATCTACTCAACTTGAAAACCGGATTGTGGTACGAATTAAAAGATATGCCCGTTGCTAAGGAAACCACCGGAGTTATTGGTAATCATATCATTTACTTAATTGGAGGCTTCAATTCCAAGCCTCTTGATAATATTGAAACATATAATATAACCACAGGAGAATGGAAAATTGAAGGACAATTGTTCGATGGAGTTGAAAGACCCGCTGTAGCTTATAATGATAATATTATTTACATTTTCGAAGATGGAAAAATTCAAACCTATAACGTAGAAACAAAACAACTGAATATGTATTCAATTGATTTGCCTCTGAATTCGTGCGAAATGTTTTACGCAAATAACACACTATATATACTTGGGGGATTTATGAAAACGGAAACTACTGAAGTAGAAGGATCTTCCACCGCCCCATCTTCTGATTTATACAGTATTGATTTGAGGGAATTTAATAGAGCTGTAATTTACGACAGCAAGAATTTTTAACTACTTGCCATTTAATGTATTATATAATTTGTTTTTTAAAGGCCACTTATCCCGTCCTGACAATGTCATTTTAAGCATTTAATATGCCGATTTATTCAAAAACAAAAAAGCCCGAAGTTTTCACTTCAAGCTTTTTTTGTAGCGGGATCGAGAATTAGCTTTGCTTATTCTCCTTTTGAGGATGGCTATTACCAAACCCCCTTATCGCTTCGCGATTTCGTGTTTTTATTTTTTAGTCACCTATTACAATCACCAAATATTTCGAAGCTTTCCAAAATTCATTCGGTTTGTCAATAAGCAAAGCTTCAACGATATTTGTTCCGGTGAGGTGATACGAATCGGCCGGGTGATTGGTAAGTACTTCCACTTTTTTTGCATTCAGTATCAATTGCTTAAACTCGCGGATATCAACTTTTCGGAAATAGTCGCGGTTGAAGTCTTTTTTCAGAGTTAGGGTTTTCCCCATTCCTAAAACTCCACCTTCTTTTTCAATCACATTCTTTTCTGCTAGTTCTTTTTTTGTTCCGAAGGCATAATAAGCCGTATTCATGGCATTCGCCTGCTCCTTAATGGCCTGTTCCTTTTCCATTATCGTTTTTTCGCTTTCGGCGGTGATGGTTTCAATCTGCTGATTCAGATTGGAAACGTCAATATGCAGCGCCTCTAGTTCTATAGTCAGGCTGGCAATATCAGCATCTTTTTCAGCCATCTGTTTGTTCATATTGTCGATCGTTTTTTCGAGTTCTGTTATTTTTGCATTCGAAGCCCGATATTTATTCGTAAGCGATTTTACAAGCGCTTTGTTCTTCTGAAGCAGATCATTAATCTGCGCAATGTCTTCTGCAATTCGCTGTTTAGTGCTGGTTTTCAATTCAACGTTGGAGGCTTTGTCGACCGAAATAATTTTTTCAATCGTTTTTATGGAATCAAGATTCGACTGAATTTCGTTCATCTCCCCAATAAATTCCAGAATGGTATTATTATTCTGTACAGCAACTTGCGTAATACTATCCTGTTTGGCTTGCATTTGGGCAATTTCTTTTTTATGTTGACCGCAAGAAACCAACATCAAAACCGATAGAACATACAATAATTTTTTCATTTGATATATTTTATAATGATTCATAAATTCAGCAATTGTTCGACTTATTTTGTTTTAAACCTACTGACAGATTCAATGAGCGATTCTGCCGGATACCTTTCACCGCAATACATGGAGTAAAATATTTAACCGGTTAAAAGTAAGGTGCTTCTTTGCCGAAATTGTTACACAACTTTTGGGAAAAGTTACAATATTCACACACTGTCCGAATGTCCAGTTTTTATCATTCTCAGGCGAATAAACCTCCAGAAGTCCCTAGAATCGAATAGAACGCAGGATGTTGACCTAGAAGTTTATATTATCATGGTGAAAGTTTAATGAGTTTAAAAAATGAGGTTTGGGTAAATTTCCTTACGCACTCTCCTCACGCAAAAGAAAAAAGGACTTAGAAAAAATTCCAAGACCTTGATTATCTGGTAGCAGGACCGAGAATTTAACTCGGGGCCGTCAGCCGACGGCGGGGTTATGAAAAGTAATAGATGTTTTTTTATTCCAAACCAGACTTATTACCAATAA
>KB225169.1_pt13 | contig 23660 bp, 18 predicted proteins | sample 524768 | NCBI WGS metagenome assembly AMQJ01 (sample SAMN00998488, study PRJNA167727) | sediment metagenome | isolation source: subsurface aquifer sediment | place: USA: Rifle, Colorado | collected Aug-2009
CCTCCGGATCGGTTCAACAGAAATATGGCTTCCTATCTTAGGATGATTCAAATTTTTCATATCTTCAATAATTCCCAACTTTTAATAAAAATATGAATAAAAGTTAGGATATGTTTTTCAAAAAAGCAAGTCTGAATTTCAAAAAAAAGCCCCAACGCTTTTATTGATGAGCATTTTGGTTTATTTTTACAATCCCAACTTTTAGACTAAAGTTGGGAATCTGGCAGAGAAGAATTCTCTTAAATAGAATGAAAAAATTCCCTCAAACATCGTTGCCACTTGGATGTATTCGTTATGGTAGCTGTCTAAATGAACAACGATCAATAATAAAAGAAGTCAACGCCCTTTCAACACTGGCTTTGAGTGTTTGATAATAGACATATTGTGGGGTTTTTGATTGCTGAAAAAATCTTTAAAAAAGACGATTGATTATCGCTGAACTCACTGGTTTTTAAGAAGCTCAACTGAGTAAAAATCCAGTGCAGTGATTTGTTCGGCAATTCCGACGATTAGAATAGTTGCTAACTGACCACGGAACTATTCTTTAAATCTTCAATATATCGCATAAATATTCTTTGTAGTTTTGTTAAAAACAAGCAAACATGTTTTAATGGAATAGTAATTTCGCATTTTTCTCCTTTACGGTTTTCATCTGTGAAAGTGACTGACTCGCCTGGAACAAAAGCTACTCGTGCGTGGGCAACAGAGTTTCGAATATGCCTTATGAAGTCAATTTTTGTAGAATCTTTAGTATATGTAGAATTAGCATCTGATTTTATCTGTTCAACTGTGTGATTCAACTTTTCAAAATCATTTGGATATCTTTGTGCCAAAAGCTGCCTTGGGACAACCAACATAGTATATAAGCATATCAACAATGTTCCTTGATTATCTATTCCAATTGTAGACAAAGTTTCTTTTACAACATTATCTTCAAATATAACGGTTTTGAAATATTCACTATTTAGAAAATTGTTATTGTTTAATTCCGTCAAAAATGCGGTGGTAAGATAACTTTGGATCAATAGGTTGTCATCTTGAGTAGGTTTCATTTTTATCGTTTCGCATGTAAATTGAATCGAAGACCAAGATATTCAACTCACGACCTTTCGGCTGCTATTTCCTTTTGATTCTTGAACCTACCAGACCAGCTATACCGATACCGAAAAGAAGTATGGTGGATGGCTCTGGCACGGGATTATTTAGAGGTGGTGGTGGACTATCTGTTTCGATAGCATTCAATGTAAATTTAAGATTTTTAATTAGGGCAATTCCACTTTCAGTTTCAGGAAGCGAATGATCTGGGCTTAAACCAGTGTACAATGTGTGAAAGGGGTAACTAAATGGGTACCACCCAAGTTCATATGTTTTTTCAGCATAAAAAGTATAATCTAACCCATCAAACGTATATTCCCCATCAATTCTTACATCAAAACCGAAAGATCTATCGAACTCTCCAATGAGGGAGAAACCGAAAAAACGGAGGTCTGTAAAACTAACATCACCTATTGCGAAATCAGTTTCAATTATCAAATTATCCAAAGATACAGGGCTATCGGAAAACACTATTGCTTCAGTCCCAAGACGAACCGGATGAGTATCTGGCGGATTAGGTGGCGCATATGCTTGCAAGCTTATACTATCGATAGTTCCTGACTGGCTGGTAGTTACCCCTAAAGAAATTCCCAAAATAACTACACAAAAGAAGGAAATAATAAGTATCTTCAACCTATCTCCTAGTTTTTTTAAAATTTGGTTTTCTCCCATTGAATCTCTTTGAATTTCCATCATCATTAATTTCCTAATTTATAGAATTCATAAAATTTTTCTTTTTAAATGCAAAAATCGTACCGTGTATTTTTTTTACAACCATTTTATATTTAACAGTTAACAACAATACTTACAAGTGAGTATGAGAGCTTTGCAATAAAAAATATGAAAAAAAGTAATAAAAATAAGAAAACTTTTTCACACAATAGAAAAGCGATGATTTATGGTATCATTGAAGGCCGAATACCTTGTCAAGAAGGGTGTTCAATTCTTTTTCCAGTCCTTCAGCCACCCACAATTCGAGGGCGAGTTTTAGCGTTTGTAGTCTCCATATCCTTATCATAAAGGCTTGGCACAAGATATGCTGTTTTTCAACTGACAAACCATAGTGCAGTGATCAGCGCAGGACCGAGTCGTTCAATTTGGATTAAAAAAAATGTCTCGGGGGGTGCTGTGAAAAGCCCGGAGTGACAGGATAGTCTGCTGTGCTCATTCGACTGAACACGGACATTGTTCTGCAGGTAGTCTTCACCTCGGACCCTTGATTTGATCTTCCATATTTTCGATATAGGTCACCAATAACCAAAGAAGGAAGCATCAATTTGAGCATCATGTATTACGAGTGAAAACCTTGATACAATTACCCATGCCATCATTTCATTTAAAAGCCTATCAAACCCTATTAAACCTGATTGACAAAGACTAAATACCATGCAAAAAGACATGTTGAACCAATTTGAACCTATAATTTTCAAAGGTGTAAAAAATGGAAGATCGTTGGTTGTCAGTCGAGGAAATTGCTCAATACCTGGGCGTCAGCAAAGATACTGTTTACACATGGATAAACAAAAAGAAAATGCCTGCCCACAAGATTGGACGTCTTTGGAAGTTCAAAAAGGAACAGGTGGACACATGGGTTGAGGCTGGCGGCGCGGCTTCCGATAATACCGATGAGAAACCGGACAAATAGTTAAGGTTACGGTTAAGAGCAGATTATGGCAGAGCCAATTGAAAACAAAGTGATGCGATCACTCAAAGCAGCCGAAGAACTATACCACCGCCTTGTGTTGATAGTCGGGAAAGGTGGTTCTGGTAAAACTTCTGTTATTCAGAATTTGGCAAAACTGCATGACGCAGAGCCTATCAATATTAATCTGTGCCTCTCAAAAGAGCTGCTTGAGTTAACTGAAAAACAAAGGCAATTGAAGTTGTCCGAAATTTTGGCGCAGTCTGTCAACGGCAACGGGGATAAGGTTTTTCTGGATAACATTGAGATCCTTTTTGATATTGGACTCAAGCAGGACCCTTTGCGTCTGCTGCAGGGACTATCCCGAAATTTAACCGTCGTGGCCTCTTGGAATGGCACCTTTGAAAAAGGCAAGCTGACCTACGCAGAGCCAGGCCACCACGAATATAGAAGGTACGATTTAACAGACGCTCTGATTGTCAGCATGACCGGCGAGGCAACAGTAGATTTTAAACAGTCAAGCGAGGATAAACTGATATGAAATACAGAGAGCTGATTCAATTTGATCCGATAGAATCGGTCGTTCAGCTGCGCGATGCTGACAAAACAAGCGCTGCCCATCAACTGGTTAACACCTATGTGATTTCTGATGAAATGGCAGAGCGAATGGTTCGCCTTGTAATTCCTCAGCTTCAGTTTGAGCAGCCGCTTGATAATAAAGGTATCCTGGTTGTCGGTAATTACGGTACCGGTAAATCCCACTTGATGTCTGTTGTTTCCAGTATTGCTGCCGATGCGTCCCTGCTTGACAGCTTAAACCACGAAAGCGTTAAAACGGAAGCGGACAAGATTGCAGGTAAATTCAAGGTCATCCGCACTGAGATCGGAGCAACGACCATGTCCCTCAGAGATATTCTGGTGGCAGAGCTTGAAGAGCATCTGGAAAACATGGGTGTGAGTTACATCTTCCCGGACTCAGGAACGATTACCAGCCATAAAAGGGCATTTGAAGACATGATGGCCAAGTTTGGCGAGGTCTTCCCTGAACAAGGTCTCCTACTGGTGGTCGATGAGTTACTGGACTATCTGAGAACCCGAAAGGATCAGGAACTCATTCTTGATTTAAATTTCCTGCGCGAAGTCGGAGAGGTCTGTAAGGATCTGCGTTTCCGATTTATGTCCGGTATTCAGGAGGCAATATTTGACAGTCCGAGATTTGCCTTTGTAGCCGCCAGCATCCGGCGGGTTAAAGACCGGTTTGAGCAGATTCTTATTGCCAGAAATGATGTCAAGTTTGTTGTCTCGGAGCGACTGTTAAAAAAGACAGTAGAGCAGCAGGCAAAGATTAGAGAATACCTCACCCCCTTTGCCAAATATTATGGTGGGCTCAACGAGCGCATGGATGAATTTGTCCGGCTCTTTCCGGTTCACCCTGACTACATCGACACCTTTGAAAGGGTAACCGTCGTTGAAAAGCGTGAAGTTCTGAAGACGCTTTCCATGGGTATGAAAAGTGTCTTGAACAAAGAGATCCCGCAGAATGAACCCGGCCTGATCGCCTTTGACAGCTACTGGAATACTTTAAAACAGAATGCCTCTTTCCGCGCTGTTCCTGAAATCAGGGCCGTTATCGACTGCAGCCAGGTGCTTGAGTCTCGAATAGAAAATGCGATCACGCGAAAACAATACAAACCTATGGCGTTACGCCTGATTCATGCACTGTCTGTTCATCGTCTCACAACGGGTGATATCCATGCTCCGCTGGGAGCAAGTGCTGAAGAATTACGTGACCGCCTCTGTCTTTTTGATCCTTTGATTGCCGAACTTGGGAGCGATGAACCAGACAAAGATCTGCAAACCCATGTTGAAACGGTCCTTCGTGAAATTCATAAAACCGTCAGTGGGCAATTCATATCTTTAAATACAGACAACCGCCAGTATTATCTTGATTTGAAAAAAACAGATGATTTCGACGCCCTTATTGATAAAAGGGCCGAAAGTCTGGATGATGGACAGCTTGACCGCTTTTACTATGAAGCATTAAAACGCGTCATGGAATGTCAGGATTCAACATATGTTACCGGCTATAAAATCTGGCAGCATGAACTTATCTGGCAGGATCATAAGGCCGCCCGGACAGGATATCTTTTTTTTGGAGCACCTAATGAGAAATCCACTGCCGTACCGACCCGGGATTTCTATATCTATTTCATTCAGCCAAACGATCCCCCCCGTTTTAAAGATGACAAAATGGGTGATGAAGTTTTTTTTCGCTTAAAACCGACTAAGGAGACCGGTGAAGAATTTCAGACATCGCTGAAAAGCTATGCAGCTGCACTTGATCTGGCAGGCACATCTTCAGGCCATGCAAAAGCGACCTATGAAGCCAAGGCAAACGGTTTTCTCAAAAAAGTTGTGCAATGGCTTCAAAAACACATGGCAGATACATATGAGTTGACCTATCAGGGAATCTCAAAACCGATGACAAATTGGGCAAAAGGGTATTCAATACGTGACTTGACCGGTTTATCGCCCCATGAAACAATCAATTTCCGGGACTTGATCAACACGATTGCCGGTATCTGCCTGTCACCACATTTCGAAAATCAGGCACCTGAGTATCCGTTTTTCTCCGTTTTGATTACAGAAAGAAACAGAGCACAGGCTGCACAGGATGCACTCCGGGCAATTGGCGGCCAGAATCGAACCAAGCAGGCAACGTCTGTGTTGGATGCCCTGGATCTTCTGGACGGTGAAAAAATAGACCCCTACAAATCTCCATATACCCGTTTTATCCTCGATATTATAAAGGCAAAAGGACATGGCCAGGTCATCAACCGGAGTGAAATCATTCAGGATGATCATGGCCTGGAATATATGAATCCGGGCGGCTCCCGTCTTGAACCGGAATGGGTGACAGTGCTGATAGCAGCTCTTGTCTACTCGGGCGACATTGTTCTGTCTATCCCGGGCAAAAAATTCGACGCCACCGGCCTTGCGCAGCTTGCGGCGACCGGCATGGATGAACTTATCCGATTCAAGCACCTTGAGCAGCCCAAGGAATGGAACATACCGGCGCTCAAAGCCATGTTTGAACTTCTCGGCATGACACCGGGAATGGCCCAGCTGGTTACGCAAGGTAAAGATGAGGCTATTCAGGATCTTCAGCAGTCCGTAGGCAAACTTGTCAAACGAATCGTAATGACCCAGCAGACCCTGCGAGAAGGTCTTTCCTTTTGGGGACTGGATCTCCTTGGCGGAACCGATCTGGCTAATCAGGCGTCAGGATTGGATGCTGCCAAGACTTTCCTTGAGTCTCTTCAGGCATATACATCACCCGGCAAGTTGAAAAATTTTCGTTACAGCATGGATGAAGTGAAAGCCCATGAAAAAACGGTAAAAGCGCTGGATGATCTGGATGATCTGCGCGAATTTGTCATGGACCACAGCCCGACCGCCTCATGGCTTTCAACTGCCGAGGGTGTATTACCATCAGAACACGACTGGGTTGATCGAATGAAAACAACCCGGCAGGATGTACTGGAAATGCTCAAGCAGACTGATCTGACTGAGCTGGCAAACCAGTCCCAGAATATCGGGAAAAATCTTCAGCAGCTCAAGAAAGACTATATCGTTGTCTACATCGGCCTGCATACCAAAGCCCGGCTGGGTGTTAATGACGACAAACGCAAAGCAGCCCTGATGGGAGACCATCGTCTGCAAACGCTCCTGAAGCTGGCGGGCATCGATTTGATGCCGAGGCAGCAGCTCACTGATTATCAGAACCGGCTGGCCGGGCTGAAAAGCTGCTTTGCCCTGACCGAACAGAATCTGGAGACCACACCAGCCTGTCCTCACTGCGGATTCCGTCCGTCGGTTGAAACAGGAACGGCACACGGCTCTCAGTTTATCGATCAAATGGATAGCGACCTCGATGCCATGGTGGGCAAATGGACATTAGCGCTTCTCGGCAACCTGGAAGACCCGATCACGCAGACCCATATGGACCTGCTGAAAGTAGACGACCGGGAGCCGCTTGAAACCTTTATCAAGTCCAGGGATCTCCCTGTACCGTTGGATACCAATTTTGTCCACGCCCTGAAAGAGGTGTTGTCAGGATTGGTCAAAGTATCAATTAAAGCACAGGATCTGCAGAAAGCACTGCAAATTGAAAGCGGTCCGGCAACACCTGCCGAAATCAAGAAGCGGTTTGATGACTATATCGATCAACTGACTAAAGGCAAGGACCCCGCAAAAGTCCGTATTGTTCTGGAGTAGATTGATGATAAATAAAGAAGAGCTGATTAAACGCCTGGAAAAATATGAATGGAATGACTTTGAGTGTAAAAAAGCACAGCGAGGTGTTCCAGAAGACGCATATAAAACGGTTTCGGCATTCGCTAATACTTCCGGAGGGTATTTGGTCTTTGGCGTCAAAGACGAAAAAGGGGCTCTGGACATTTTAGGTGTGATTGATGTTGACAAAGTCCAAAATGATTTCTTGAGTTCACTGCGTGGTGGTAAGCTGAATCGTGTGATTGCTGTACATGAAGATAAAATTGAACATGAAGGCAAGACACTTCTCACGTTTTTCGTTCCAGAGTCCTGTCGTAATGAAAAGCCGGTTTACCTGAAAGGTGATATCAGGCAAAGCTATATCCGCAGGGGTGCCGGTGATGAACAATGTACTCAAAATGAAATAGAACGATTCATTCGTGATGCCTCGTCACAGAGGTATGATTCAGAATCAATCCCACAAATTAATGCAGAAAAGTGCTTTGATGATAATACCGTAACCTGGTATCGAGATCTGTTCAACAGGTACCATCCGCAGCGACATGCAACACTAAACCATATTGATTTTTTACATGAATGGGGATTTGTTGTTGAAGATCAGGAAAAAACGTTTCCTACAAGAGCTGCCATCCTTCTGTTTGGCAAGGAAATGTATGTCCGCCAGATTCTTCCTCGTCCAGTGCTTGATTATCAGCGCATAGATTTTAATTTTGATGATTGGATGCCGGAAAAGCGGTGGAGTGACAGGGTTGTATTTGAAGAAAATATTTTTCAGACTTGGCTGGGGCTGTCCGGTAAATATATGCGCATGGCTGACAGGCCGTTTTCAGTTGATACAGCAACAATGCGTCGCAATGATGACCCTCCTGATTATATATCTTTCAGGGAATCAGCCATAAACCTGTTGATCCACCAGGACTACGGAGATCACACCCGTAAGCCGATTATTCAGTTTTTCAAAGACCGGACGATTTTCTGGAATCCGGGAGATGCCTTTGCAACCACTGATGAACTCTTATCCCCAACTCCGAAAGAGATTCGCAATCCATCCATTGTGAACGCATTCCGCCGTATTGGGTTGAGTGATCAGGCCGGCACAGGAATTAGAACCATATATAAGAACTGGAATGATCTTGGGAACGTGCCGCCCCGGATAATCAACGAGAAAGCATCCAAGGATTTTCAGATAATTCTGTCCAAGCAGATTCTTCTTTCTGAAGAGCAGATTTTAATACAAAGCCGAATCGGAGCTCATTTATCAGAGGAACAGGCTGCTGTTTTTGCCCTTGCCTGTAAATCTGAAGATCTTATGTTGACCGTATCAGATATCAAAGCTGTCACTGCAAAAAGAAACTCGGAATGTACAGCTATTGCAGATCATCTCATTGTCCAGAATTTACTCCAAAGTGTGAAAACCGGCATTTATTCTGTAGCAGATCATTTAAGACCAATGATACGCCGCATATTTTTGGCAGATGATAAAAAAAACGATTCGGCTCATGATCATACTGAACAAGTTGAGAGAAAAGCCACACCTGACTTGAACACGCCAAGTGCACAAGTTGATAAAATAACGGATGTGCAAATAATGATTCTCACATATTGTGAGGCTGCACGTTCGCTGATGGAATTGCAGGAGAAAGCAGGGTTCTCTAACAGAGGATACTTTAAGAAAAATTTTGTTAACCCCCTTATTCACAATGGACTTCTATCCATGACCAAGCCGGATAAACCCCGTGCAAAAGATCAGAAATATTTATTAACAGAAGCCGGGCTGCGGCTTGTGCACTTATGGAAAAAGAACAGTGCACAAGTTGAAGATAAGTAGGGAATAACTTGTGCACTGTAATGCAGTTTTTTAAAAAATTGGATTAGTGGAGACGCTGCCAGTATGAAACAACAGGAACTGTTTAAGACAAAGGTCGTTCCCGGCAAACCGGGTAGCGGCAACCTTTTTGATGAAAAAATTGTGTTTAATGACGGACCGGTGAAATGTCTTGGCCTGGAGTTTGAAAATGACGACGCCCGACGTGCCCACTTTACCGAGGAGCTGCGCAAAAAACTGCAGGACCCGGAATTCCGCAAGATTGAAGGTTTCCCGATCGGTGAGGATGAAGACATTCTCAAGCTGAGCGATCCGCCGTACTACACTGCCTGTCCGAATCCATGGATCGCCGACTTCATTGATGAATGGGAAAGCCAGAAACCGGAAAAACCTGCGGATTATCATTATCACCGGGAACCTTTTGCCGCCGATGTAAGCGAGGGGAAAAGGGACCCAATTTATAGTGCTCATTCCTACCACACTAAAGTGCCGCACAAGGCCATCATGCGGTACATCCTCCACTACACACAGCCCGGAGACATTTTATTTGACTCTTTCTGTGGAACCGGTATGACCGGTGTCGCGGCACTAATGTGTGGTGACAGGAATGAAGTACTCACACTTGGGTATCAAGTAAAAGCTGATGGAACTATTCTGCGCGAAGCAATCAATGAGGAAGGCAGAAAAGTATGGCAGCCTTTCAGCAAAATCGGAATCCGTAGATCTGTGTTGAGTGATCTGGCACCTGTAGGCACATTCATTGCCCATAACTATACTCATCGAGATGATGTAATTAGTTTCCGCAAACGAATTGATAGAGCCTTTCAAAATGTCAGGAAGAAGCTGAACTGGATGTACGAGACAACCGATGAAAAATCTGGAATTAAAGAAGAGTTATTATTTTGCGTCTGGTCAGATGTCTTCATTTGTCCTGAATGTGGTGAAGAAATAATTTTCTGGGACGGCGCACTGAATGACGAAGGGAAGGTAGAGTCGGAATTTCAATGTCAAAGCTGTAAATCTTATGTCAGCAAAAATAATTCCGATCATGCTTTTAAAACAATTTTAGATCACGTCACAAAGCAACCCAGAAAAATCACAAAGCAAGTACCTGTTGAGGTCCATTGTAAAAATATGCAAACGGGCAATAAATACGCTCGCCCAGTAAATAAGCATGATATTGATGTACTAATAAAGATCGAAGATATGAAAATCGCCTGGCATCCATCAAACAAAATGATGTTTAAGGACGAATGCTGGGGAGACCAATGGAGAAAAGGTTATCATTCTGACGTTACCCATGATTATCATTTTTTCATGAAAAGACCTTTGGCTGTTTTGGCCGAAGTAAGAAAAGAACTAAAAGATTACTTGCCGGGTCTTTTTTTGATAACTGCAACCATTCAGGGTTTGTCTCGGATGCAGAGATATACGCCGGGTAGCACATTCCCAAACATGATCAGATCCGGAACTTTATATATTGGTTCCTTGCATCGTGAGTGGAATGCAATTTCTTGGATGGAAGGCAAAGTCCGGGGCATTATTCGAATGTACGAAAAGATGCCAACATCTATTTCTGAGTGTGCCATAGGAGCGCAAAGTGCTTCCGACTTAGCGACATATCAAGAAAATGGGATTGATTATATTTTTTTAGATCCTCCTTTTGGAGATAACCTTGCGTACTCCGAGCTAAACTTCTTGTGGGAAGGATGGCTAAAGGTTTTTACAAACCAGCAAGCTGAAGCGATTGTGAGTAAGCACCAGGTTAAAGCGTTGGATAGTTATCGTTCCCTTATGGCAGGTTGTTTCTCTCAGGCCTACAAGGCTCTTAAGCCTGGGCATTGGATGACAGTGGAGTTCTCCAATACTAAGGCTGCTGTTTGGAACAGCATTCAAACGGCACTCACAGAGGCTGGATTTATTGTTGCCAATGTATCAGGTTTAGACAAGAAACAAGGTAGTTTTAATGCGATAACAAACACAACATCCGTCAAACAAGACCTCGTTATCTCAGCCTATAAACCGAATGGCGGTTTTGAAGATCGCTTTGAACTGAAGGCTCAGACCGAAGAGGGAGTCTGGGACTTTATCCGGACTCACTTAAAATATCTGCCAGTGACCAAAAAATTGGGACTATATCTTGTTGCTATCCCTGAACGTGAGCCCCGCATTCTTTACGATCAGGTGATCGCCTATTATGTACGCAAAGGCTACAACATCCCCATTGACAGTCAGAATTTCCAGCTTGGATTGTCTCAGCGTTTTTCTGAGCGTGACGGTATGTATTTCCTGCCGGAACAGGTAGCGGAATACGATCGCAAGAAGATGCTCGGTGGTGGAAGACCGTTGCAGCAGTCGCTGTTTGTTTCCGATGAAGCCTCGGCCATCGAATGGCTGCGTAGCCTGTTGCGTGACAAGCCGCAAAGTTTTCAGGATATTAACCCTATGTTTATGAAGGAAATTGGTGGCTGGAACAAAAACGAAGTCGGCTTGGAACTCTCCACCCTGCTGGAACAGAACTTCCTTCCATACGACGGCAAAGGCCCGGTTCCCGACCAGATCCACAGCTACCTCTCCACCAACTGGAAAGATATGCGTAATCTCACCAAGAACGACCCGGCCCTTGTCGCCAAGGCGAAAGGCCGATGGTATGTGCCTGACCCGAACAAAGCGGGCGACTTGGAAAAACTGCGTGAAAAGGCCCTGCTCAAAGAATTTGAAGGATACAAACAGGCCAAGAAAAAACTCAAAATATTCCGACTTGAGGCGGTCCGTGCCGGGTTCAAGAAAGCGTGGCAGGAACGGGATTATAAAGTGATTATCACCGTTGCCGAAAAAATCCCCAACAACGTGCTCGAGGAAGATCCCAAGCTGCTCATGTGGTACGACCAGGCAGTAACAAGAATGGGAGGTGAATAATGGCTCTTATTGAAGGATTGAAAATTCAGAATTATCGCTCATTGCAAGATATTTCGATGGGCAGAATCGGCACAGATCAGACATTGCGAAAGGCTGCTCCATTGACACCTTTGACCGTCGTTATTGGTAAAAATGGTGTCGGTAAAAGCTCAATCTTCGATGCCTTTGGTTTTATAGCAGATTGTATGGAAACAGACTTGGAAACAGCATGCAATGCGAGAAATCGTGGAGGCTATGACAAACTTATTTCCTCCGGTACTGATCAACCGATTATGATAACAATATACTATCGTGAATCAAGAAACGACCGTCCAATAACATATGAAGTGAGTATCGGAAAAGAAGAAAAAACAGATTTACCAATAGTTCTCAGTGAACGTTTAAGACAACGTGCAAAAAGTAGCGGTGGATCGGGCAGGCCGAGGTCATTTTTGCATCTTGAAAATGGCAAGGGCACAGTTTATGTCGGTGATGATGCGCTTGAAGGGGACGAAACATCAAAGCGAATAGTTGAATTTGATCCTCATAAATTGGCCATTGTTTCTCTTGCAGAACAATTTTCAGAAAACCCACGCATTGCTCAATTTAAAAAATTTATTCAAAGTTGGTATCTAAGCTACTTCACGCCCGATTCTGCGAGAAAGATTCCCCAAGCTGGAGTGCAAAAACACTTGAATCTTCATGGTGATAATATTGGCAATGTCGTCCAGTATATGGAACGGAATCATCCTATTGTTTTTAAGAGAATTTTAGATGACATATCAAAAAAAATACCTGGGATTGGCACAATAGAACCATATCGAGACAGCATAACTAACAACCTTTATCTTCTTTTTAAAGACAAAGGTTTTGCCAAGCCATTTACTCAACAACAGATGTCTGACGGAACATTGAAGATGTTTAGTTATCTTCTTTTGTTAAATGATCCAGAACCTGCTCCTTTTATCTGTATTGAAGAACCTGAAAATGGTCTTTACCATAAGCTGCTTGAAACCTTGGCAAATGAATTCAGAGAACATGCTACGGGTAAAAAAGGAGCCTCTCAAATTTTTATCACTACTCATCAACCATATTTTGTAGATGCACTTGAGCCAAATGAGGTATGGGTGCTTGAAAAAGGCGCTGATGGCTTCTCAACAATTAAGCAAGCCAGCCAGATTGAGTTTGTGCAAAATATGGTCAATGAAGGGCAACCGCTTGGTGCTTTATGGTACAGCGATTATTTGGATGCGAGGTAAGGGATGCACTTCGAAATTCTTGTCGAGGGGCAGGCAGAGTTAACCGCCCTATCCATTCTAATGAAGCATGTTCTTTGTGATTATGGTCAACCACACACATGGAAAATCCATAAACATCGTGGAATCGGCCGGATTCCTGATGATCCAGAAGGGAAACCCAACAAGCACGACCAAACACTCTTACACAATCTCCCTTCGAAACTTCGTGCTTACGGTCAGGAAGGGCGTGATGATGTTGTTGTCGTTCTATTAGTTGATCTCGATGATAGGCCTGATTGTGTCTTATTCAAAAACAACTTAGTTCAGCTTCTGGACTATTGTCCTCAACAACCGAATGCGCTCTTTCGCATCGCCATCGAAGAACTCGAAGCCTGGTTTCTTGGCGATCGAGAGGCACTCAAACAAGCATATCCCGATGCTCGACAACAGATATTGGACGCCTATGTTCAGGATTCTCAGTGCGGTACATGGGAAAAACTTGCTGAAGCAATCTACCCTGGCGGCTTGTCAGCATTAGGGAAGCACGGAAAGCGATCTGTCAGAATTCTTGAGCAAAAAAGGATTTGGGCTAAAGAGATCTGTCCGCTGCTTGACGTGCAAACGAATCAATCTCCAAGTTTCATAGCTTTTCGTGATGGAGTTAGGAGAATGGCTGCCATATGAACTCTGTTTGGCAATACAGCACCGTTCATAACAGTGCCTGCAAAGTCATCGAGGAACAGACCCTGTGGGGGCAGACAGTATGCCGTGTCTGGTTGCCGAATCAGGATGCGGTTGTGCGTGTTCTCCAGTCTGACGAGGAGTCTATTCAGAAAATGGGTAATGATTTTCCCGGAACCTGCATAAATATTGAGATCAACACAGAGGATAAAAACAGTTACAGTTTGAAATCGGAACTGACAAGTGAAGAGATCTTCTAAAATTTAAGAGGTTATTATGAGTGATCAAATGAAAATAAAGGTGGCGGATCTGATAGGCAGTGGGCTTTGCATATCTGCTGAGGACGGCCAGAAGATATATGACAAGATCGAACAGCTCGTGAAAGCCGGGAAACAAGTCACCATTTCGTTTGAGAATGTAACCATGTTGATCTCGCTCTTTCTGAACGTAGCAATTGGCCAGCTCTACGGTTTTTTTAGTGAGGAGGCTATTCGAGCTCAGTTGAAAGTTGAAGGCCTTTCGTCTGATGACATGGAGCTGCTCAAGCGTGTTGTGGATAATGCCAAAAAATATTATTCCAACAAAAAATCTTATGATGACGCATGGCTGGAGGACGATAACAATGAAGAATAAGGCTTATGATCTGTCTTCCTATTCATTTAGCTCAGCTGAGCAAGTTCTTGTGGATACAAATGTCTGGCTTTACCTGTTCCCGGCGCCCGGCAATCCTCCACACAATTTTGCCCAACAATATTCGGCTGCTTTTGCAAATCTGGTGTCTGCCCAGGCTCAGCCCGTTCTCGACCCTATGGTGCTAAGTGAATACCTGAATCGGTACATAAGAATAGAGTGGGAAGGAAATTATAAGTCCCAGTATCCCAAATTTAAGAATTTCAGAAACTCACCAGATTTCTCAGCTGTCGCATCGGCAGCAGAAACATTCGCCAAACGAATCTTGAGCTTCTGCCAAATTCATTCTATCCCAGCCAATGAATTGGATCTCAATCAAGCTCTGATAGACTTTTCGACTGGAGGCGTAGATTTCAACGATGCGCTCTTGGTGGATATCTGCAAAAAAAGAAATCTTAAACTAATGACCAACGATGGAGATTTTCAGGACGGTGGCATTGAAATCTTAACCACAAACCCACGTCTTTTACGAGCTTGCCCATAAATAAAATGGAGAGAGAATATGTTAAAAAAGCTACGAATACGGAATTTTAAGGGCTGGAAGGATACAGAATCCATTCGGATGGCTCCGATTTCTTTGTTCTTTGGGGCTAACAGCTCGGGAAAATCCAGTATAGGACAGTTTTTGATGATGCTGAAGCAAACAGTTGAGTCCCCTGATCGTAAAGCCGTTTTCTATCCGGGGGGTAAAAACTCCGCTGTCCAGCTTGGTTCCTATCAAGAAATGGTTTTTCACCGTGACCCTGAAAACAAGATAAGCTTTGAATATGATTGGACCTTACCTACTGCTATAAAATTTAAAGATCCAAATTCCGGTCAGTCTTTTGGATATAATCAGGTTGAATTTAATGCTGAGGTTGGTCTTGGAAATAAAGATCAGCACACATTGGTCGTTGATAAATTTCAATACGAGCTTAAAGAAGGTGACGCTACGAGCCTGTCTGTCGGCATGGAGAGAAAAGTGGAGTCAAAGTCAGAATACAAAGTGGAAGCAGAAATCTTTGCTCTGAAGAGAAATAAAGGTCGGGTTTGGTATCCTGGAGCACCTGTCCGTTTTTATGGATTCCCTGATGAAGTGGTTGCTTACCACCAGAATGCAGACTTTGTTCAAGATTTAAACCTCCAGCATGAAAAGCTATTCCGATCCATTTGTTATTTAGGTCCGCTTAGAACCAAGACGGAACGTCTGTATTCCTGGACGGGTATGGAACCGGAAAGTGTCGGCTATTCGGGAGAGAGTACGGTGGCCGCTATTCTGGCTGCCAGGAATCGAAAAATCAGCATGGGCTATAAAAAAACTGCAAAGCCTTTTGAGCAGATCATTGCCATGAAACTTAAAGAGATGAGTCTGATAGAAGAGTTTAAGGTTAATCCGATTTCAGAACAGCGTCAGGAATATGAGGTTAAGGTTCGTACCAAAGGATCAAAAGACTGGGTGGATCTGCCCGATGTCGGTTTTGGCATTTCTCAGGTACTCCCCGTGTTGGTGCAATGCTTCTATGCTCCTGCCAACTCTATCATTATCATGGAGCAGCCGGAAATACATCTGCACCCGAACGCTCAGTCAGCGCTGGCAGATGTGATGATTGATGTGATCAATTCCAGAGAAAATGGAAACGACAGAGACATCCAGTTAGTCATCGAAACACATTCGGAACATTTCCTGAGAAGGCTTCAGCGAAGAATTGCCGAAGATGCTGTATCTCAAAAAAAGGTTTCTGCTTACTTTGCCAATGTCAGCAGAACACCGGCAAAATTGGAACCATTGCAGATCGATATATTCGGAAGCATTCAAAACTGGCCTGAAAGTTTTTTTGGTGACGAAATGGGTGATATTACGGAACAGGCCAAGGCCGCTATGAAAAAACGGATGGAACAGAAATCTCAGAATGTGGAGGTTTCTGAATGAGTTATTCGAATCTGTGTGTAGTGGATACGAATGTTGCCAAAACAGCCAATCTTGCAACTCAGCCGGACCCGGCATCCGACGTACCTGATGACTGTGTTCTTAGTTGTATTAGTGCCATTGAACATGTCATTAAAAAGAAAGGTTTGGTCATGGATGCCGGTGATGAGATTTTTGATGAGTATCGACAACAACTGTCAATGAGTGGACAACCCGGTATGGGTGACAGTTTCATGAAATGGGTGCATGATCATCGGTGGTCTCTTCCAGATAGTCAGAGAGTGGCAATTACAAAGAATGGTGAATCATACGACGAGTTCCCTGAACATGAGGATCTGAATAATTTTGACAAATCAGATCGTAAATTTGTGGCTGTTTCGAATGCACACTCAGGTAAACCAAGTATTCTTCAGGCAACAGACAGCAAATGGTGGGGCTGGAAAGATGCGCTTAGTGATTGTGGCATAACCGTCCAATTTATGTGTGCGAACTACCTTCAGACCAAATATCACGAGAAAATGGGACAGTGAAAGACAGCCTCTTCAAATTTCCATCAACTCCTCACCTGATCACACTTGAAGGTGTGGAAGTGCGGGACGATAAAGTCCTGTCGGAATCAGAACGAACTGATTTCTTGAAACATGAACTGGTCATTGAAGAAAAAGTCGATGGTGCAAATTTGGGAATATCCTTTGATTCAGAAGGTAGCCTGTTTCTGCAAAACAGAGGATCGTACATACACCTGCCGGGTGTAGGGCAATGGAAAAAGTTGGATCAATGGCTGAATCCTAAAATATCAGCAATTTTTGAAACCATTATCGATCGATACATTCTCTTCGGCGAATGGTGTTACGCACAGCATTCCGTTTTTTATAATCGCTTGCCTGACTGGTTCCTGGGTTTTGACTTGTATGATAAACAGGCTAAAAAATTTCTCTCTGTCAGGCGAAGAGATGGACTGTTTGAACAAATGGGAATCCATAAGGTTCCGCAGCTTTCCATTGGCCATTATTCGTTTTCAAAGATTCAGCAATTACTGGCTCAATCAAAGATTTCCGATGAGCCTGCAGAAGGATTATACCTTAGAATAGATCAAGGAGACTGGTTATTACAACGGGCTAAACTTGTCCGATCATCCTTTATTCAATCCGTAGATGAGCATTGGTCTCGTTTAGCCATCAAACCGAATCAGTTGAATCCAAACAGGTGGCTTAATGGATAACTGGAAATACAGCACCATACACAAAAGTGCCTGCAAGGTTGTCGATGAACAAACTCTGTGGGGGCAGACGGTATGTCGTGTCTGGTTGCCGAATCAGGATGCGGTGGTGCGTGTTCTCCAGTCTGAGCTATTGGCCCTCGCCACTAACCACTCGCCACTAACCACTAATCACATCTTGTATGTGAGCGCAGCGGCCAAAGTGGCTGAGGTCTTAGAAGGATCTTCCAGCGTATCTGACAGGCATGTCTTGCTGGCTCCCATGGAGTCCAATGTGATCCCGCTGCCGCATCAGATTCACGCCTTGTCCCGGGCCATTTCCGGCGACCGCGTGCGCTACCTGCTGGCTGATGAGGTCGGTCTCGGAAAAACGATCGAAGCAGGGCTTGTGATGCGTGAATTGAAATTACGCGGTCTGGTGCGCCGAACCTTGGTGGTGGCTCCGAAGAGTCTGGCCATGCAGTGGGTAGCTGAAATGGACACCCATTTCAATGAACCCTTTTCTTTGATTAACCCGGGCGATCTGGATGCCTTGGAACGTTTGGAACGGCCGGGTCAGTATGTCAGCGGGGAAACAGACCATACAAGTGATTACAACCCATGGATGCGGTTTCCTCAGGCAATAGTAACGCTGGATGCAGTTAAACCACTGACACGCCGCAGAGGCTGGTCAAAAGAAAAGATTCAGGCGTACAACCGGAATCGTTACGAAAGACTGGTCCAGGGCCAATGGGATTTGATTGTTGTGGACGAGTCCCACCGAATGGGCGGCAGTACCGATCAGGTGGCCCGCTACAAACTTGGACAGGGACTATCCGAGGCGGCACCGTATCTCCTGCTTTTGTCGGCAACTCCACACCAAGGGAAATCCGATGCCTTTCAGCGCCTGATGAGTTTACTCGATCCCATGGCTTTCCCTGATTTGGAAAGCGTGACCCGTAACAGGATTTCCGATTTTGTAATACGGACCGAAAAACGCAAAGCAGTGACAGCAGACGGAAAACCGCTGTTTCGACCGCGCACCACACAGACGCTGGGTGTGGATCTGGAACGGAACCCGGCACAGGTGGCTTTGTACGAAGCGGTTACTGACTATGTGAAAGAAGGTTATAACCGTGCGGTAAAGGACCGCAAACCGCATATCGGTTTCCTGATGGTTCTCCTTCAACGAATTGTTACCTCAAGCTCTCACGCCATCCGCTGCACACTAGAGCGAAGGCTGCAGGCGCTGGAAAATTTGCGAGAGACTCACACCTCCCTGAGCGAAGAAGAGCTGGAAGAGTTCACAGACCTTGACGGTCAGATGCAGCTGGACCTGCTGGTTGAAGTGGATGAACAGGAAAGAACCAGTGAGATAGCGGAAGTCAACGATCTGCTGGAACTCGCCCGGGCCGCTGAAATGGCCGGACCGGATATCAAAACCGAAGCGCTGATGAACCTCATCTTTCAGCTGCAGGGAGAGGAAGATGACGATCAGCTGAAACTGCTGATTTTCACTGAATTTATTCCAACACAGGCAATGCTGCGAACCTTTCTTGAGGAACGAGGCATTCCGTGTGCCATCTTGAACGGCTCAATGAGCATGGATGAACGGCGGATGGCTCAGCGTGATTTTCGTGATCATGCCCGGATTCTTATAGCAACAGACGCCGGTGGTGAAGGTTTGAACCTTCAATTCTGCCATGTGGTGGTTAACTATGATTTACCATGGAATCCGATGCGTATTGAACAGCGGATCGGTCGTGTTGACCGTATTGGTCAAAGCAAAATAGTCCGGGCAATCAATTTTGTATATGAAAACTCAGTTGAAGGCCGGGTGCGGGAAGTTCTTCAGACCAAGTTGTCCATCATTCTGGATGAAATGGGCATCGATAAAGAGGGCGATATTCTGGATACCTCGCTGTCCGGAGAGATGATCGAAAAGATGATGACTCATGTCATTATGGAAGACGCCGATCCGGATGCAGAGGTAGATCAAACGGTGCAGAATCTTCAGGGAGAGATGAGCCGAGTTCGAGAGCAGTGTGCTGTGTATGGAGTATCTGAAGAGCCTGATTTACCGGCGGCTGAAAAACTGCGCAGCCATCCGCTGCCACACTGGATAGAGCAGATGACAACCCATTATCTGCAAACGAAAGAGTGTAAGCTGGAAAAGGATCTGCTGGGCTGGAATTTTACATGGCCGGATGGTGAAAAGGTGCAAAATGCAGTCTTCCAGTCCAGAGACCTTTCATCCGACGGAAACCTCCTGTCTCTTGAAAATACAAGGATTCGCGGCTTGGCCATGAATCTGCCCCAGTTTATTCCCGGGCAGCCTCTGCCTTGTGTATCCATAAACGGACTTCCCCAAACTGTTACAGGTCTGTGGGGCCTTTTTGAAATCCGGATCTCTGTTCAACAACCGGCCAACTCTCAAATCAGAATCCCTCTGACAAGACGAAGCTTTCTCCCGGTTTTCATGAGCAAAGAAGGAAAGCTGTTCATGCCCACCGCAAGACATATCTGGGATCAGTTGTTAACCAACGATCTTTGCATAGACAGCCTGAAAGATTCCAAGGAGTCCATTGTGGCTGGGGAAAAACTTCTGTCTGCAGCCGAACAGGCCGGTCAGGAGCTTTTTCATACGATGCAGAAAGCTCATTTCGCAGCAGTGGCTCGTGAAGAAGAGCGCGGCATGATTGCCTTTGCCTCGCGCCGCAAAGCTATCGACCGGTTGGGGCTGCCTGAAGTTAGACTGTTCAGACTGGCCCGTCTGGATGAAGACGAATTACAATGGCGCAGCGAGCTTAAATCCGCCCGGCAAATCGTACCGGAAATGCGACCGTTGTTAATGCTGAATATTGGAAATGGAGGTGTTGGTGAGTAGCTGGCGAAACACCATCCTTAAAGATTTTGTGCCGAATGTCGCCAAACTGACGCTGGTATCTGATCCGGATTGCCTGTTGACCGAAGAAAAGCTGGCGATGGAACTGAGGGACCGAGGGTTTGATCTCATTGAGTTTAATGACCCGATTGAGTTCAGATATGCCTATGAATCTAAATATCGATCCATTTGGGACCGGGGCGAGCACACAGATCTTGTTGTGATCCTGAGATTGCAGGATGCAGAATTGGCGGCACTGCCTTATGACCTGCTGCAGGCCGGAAGAAAGTTATCTTTCTGCTTGGGAGACCTTTTCCCTAACATGAGTTATCCAGTCGTTGAGCAGCTTGATCGCAGCCTGCTGGATTCACTGTTTGATGCTCAAAGGAAAACATCCCCCGACCGCATGGGCGATAACGCCACCAAGGATTTTATCCTTCGACATGTATTTGGAGTGGCAGCAGAACTCATTTCCACAGAGGTAGAGCTTCTCCGCTTTCTGTTGCGATTGCACTACGGGAGTTCGGCAATACCACTAATGCTGGCAGACAGGTTGGTTGAGGTATTTGAAAGCAGTGGCAGCTTTAAAGGCTGGAGCCTGTCTCAAATCATTCCGGATGCAGAACAGTTCTTTGCATTTATTCAGGAACGCTGGCCAATATTCCTTGAAAATCTCAAGCAAGACAATCAGGTCAAAGAAAATTATGCAGCCTATGCTTTAAAGGTCCAAGGGCCTGTGGCACTTCCATTCGACCATCAGGACATACGGGTTTATATCGATAATTTATTTGTCGAAGGGAAACTTACACCGGTTGACTTACCCGGCATAGATGTCGGGAAAGACTCTTGGATTCTAAGCGGTATTTCAGCAGCCAAATCAGGTGGTGATGAACTCAGGATTTCCCGACTGTTTGAGCTTGTCGATGCGGCTGGATTATCAATAGAGTCGAGATACACTGACTGGATTGCATTCGCCTTGAAATGGGCGGAGCTTTCAGCTCTCATACATACGGCCAGCAATGCTGATCATAAGAAACGCTACAGTGATTTAGGTCAAAAGCTGAATGCTCTCTTTGCCGATTGGTTGGAAATTCATTATGCCAGCCTGATAAACTTGCCTCCTTCAACTCCGGCAATGTTGCACCACGTTCCGCGACACCTGGCTCGATATATGGAAGATCCAAAGAGCAATAAGGTCGCGCTGGTGGTTATAGATGGCCTTTCGCTGGATCAATGGGTAACGGTTCGAAACATAATCCAGAAACAAAACAGCGATCTTGTTCTGCGCGAGTCTGCAACGTTCGCGTGGATACCAACGCTCACGTCTGTCTCACGACAAGCCATTTTTTCAGGCAAGCCGCCGATCTATTTCCCGTCTTCCATCAATTCAACAAACAGCGAAGAAAAGTTGTGGAAACAGTTTTGGCAGGGTCACGACGTTTCGAAGCTGGATATAGCTTATAAACGCAGTCTCGGAGATGGTGATGCCGAAGCCGCGATGGATAGTCTAATCAATCCGGCACAGACCAAGGTTGTCGGACTGGTGATAGATAAAGTGGATAAGATAATGCATGGGATGCAGCTCGGAGCCACTGGTATGCATAACCAGATAGATCAATGGTGCCGAGGTGAATACCTGATCTCACTGCTTAATTATCTGAGCAGCCATGGCTATGAAATCTGGATAACCTCAGACCATGGCAACATAGAATCGATCGGCAAAGGACGACCAACTGAAGGCGCTATTGCAGAGAGCCGTGGAGAAAGAGTTCGCATATATCCGACTCAGGAGCTGCGCTCACAGATCTCTTCGACATTTACCTTTGCGCGTGAATGGCTGCCATCAGGTCTGCCTGACGGTTATTTCCCATTGATTGCTACCGGGAATGATGCATTTGTTAATGAGGGCGAATCAATTGTCGGCCATGGAGGTGTTGCCATCGAAGAAGTTATCGTGCCTCTGATCAAAATAGAAACGAGGACACGGTGATGAGCAAAAGACATGAAGCCATAGGGATAAAACAAGTTGTACGCTTGGAATGGTATGATTATGCATTGGATATGCTGATAGATAATATGGCACCTAACAAAATTCGTGAACAACTTGATCAATTTATACGAGATCGGCTTCAAACTGGAGGATATGGAGAAAGGGGTGAGCAAACCTACACAAAGGCGGTCACTCAGATAATGAAATGTTGGGTGACGCCGGATAAGCAATTGATGGCAATCCGGGATCATGCCCTATTATATGCAAGAAACCATCAAAGGGATATCCGGATCGCACTACATTGGGCCATGACCATATCAGCCTATCCATTCTGGCATAGAGTAGCAGAGCAAACCGGAAGGTTACTGAATTTACAGGAATCCGTGACCCAGAAACAGATTCGCTTTCGTTGTTTTGAAAGTATGGGCGAGCGTTCAACTGTGGAGAGGAGTGCAAGACGGGTCATCCGTTCTTTTGTTGTCTGGGGGGTGCTGAAAGATTCTGATGAAAAAGGATGTTACGAGAAACAACCTTCAATTGATATAAAAGATCAAAATCTTAGCGCTCTATTGTTTGAAGCGGTACTATATGCAATCCCGGAAGGAAAGGCCGCTCTTAATCTGCTAATGAATAGCCCGGCCCTTTTCCCATTCGAGCTTACGGCCATGACCGGGGATTACATTTCTCAAACCAGTGACTGTATCGAGGTTATCCGGTATGGCCTTGATGATGAATTATTAAAACTAAAAGATGGCTATCAAAGAGATAGCATTAAATAGCAGAAGCGTTATGGGGTAGAAACTGTTTCAATTTTCTCTATCCTTTAATATTTCTCACTGAGGACTATGTCAAAAGCGAAATCCTCCAAAATTGAATCCAAAGGCCAGCACTCTTATTAATAGTTTTGACCATTAATCCATCGAAAAATAAAAAACCGGCACTCAATATTATTATAGTCCTCCTTTCGCCTTAGTTGATTTTGACCGGTATTTTTCCATAAAATGTTCGGACACCCTATTTTTTGACCCAGATATTTTTGGTACATCAGCATCTGAAAATGCCTCATGGATCACCGATGGCATTTTTCCAGTTGGCGGGGGAGGGGGGCGCGCACTAAGCTTTTCCGTTCACGGTGATGATTCAAACAGGATTTTTTATGCTTTTTGCCTTCCGGCAAACACCGCCGCCATTATGGTTCCGTTACATCTTAAAAAATTATCGTTGAGCATAGCGAATAAGGCCCGTTGAATGAAATGAATAAGGCAGGACGTAAAGTTGACCACCTTGAAAAGTGGGCCTACTTTACATGTCCTGCCC
>KB224873.1_pt72 | contig 23658 bp, 24 predicted proteins | sample 524768 | NCBI WGS metagenome assembly AMQJ01 (sample SAMN00998488, study PRJNA167727) | sediment metagenome | isolation source: subsurface aquifer sediment | place: USA: Rifle, Colorado | collected Aug-2009
AAAGATATAAAGGAAATTACAAATATTGGAGTTGATGTTGCTCCATGGAACATGATGAATTATAAGTTTAAATTGGTGAACGAAATTTACTATGTAAACAACACTCCATTAATTATATATCATTTTTCGTCGTTAAAAAAGATTGGTGAAAATAGTTGGAATGGCAATACAATATTCTTCTTTGGATCTATTCAGGGGAATGTTAAAAAATTGTATAAGGAATATATTAGTAAAATTGAATCGTTTGGTTTGAGTAATACTAAAATATCGTCATTATCACATAAGAACAGTATTATAAAAAAGATTTTTTATTTCTTCATGAATCTTTTTATGAACGAAACACTCAAAATGGATTGAAAACTTTATTCATTTAAATATGGAAACTAAACTAAACGTTGATCTGAGTAAATATAATGTAGGAAATTACAGTACGGGTAAAGGAATAGGGGTAAACTTGGTTTGGTATTTTGTTAATTATTTTATTTTCAGAAGTTATTTGTTCCCAATATATTCATTAAAACGTTTTTTACTTAGGATATTTGGAGCTAAATTGGGAAAAGGAATCGTAATTAAACCTGGTGTTAATATAAAATACCCTTGGTTACTTGAAATAGATAATTATGTTTGGATTGGTGAAGGAGTTTGGATTGATAATTTAAGTAGTATTTCTATCGGTTCCAATGTTTGTATCTCTCAGGGAGCCATGCTATTAACCGGTAATCATAATTATAAGAAAGTGTCTTTTGATTTAATGCCTGGGACTATAATCATCCAGGATGGCGTTTGGGTTGGTGCTAAAAGTATTGTTTGTCCAAATGTTACCTGTAAAACTCATTCTGTCTTGAGTGTAAACTCAGTTGCTGTTTCAAATCTGGAACCTTATTCGATTTATCAAGGTAATCCAGCTATAAAAATAAGGGATCGAATTATAGAAAATTAGATGAAAATCTCCATAATTACAGTTTGTTACAATAGCGAATATACTATTCAAAACACTATTAATTCTGTTCTTAATCAGTCTTACTCTGATATTGAATACATTATTGTTGATGGGAATTCTACAGATAATACCAAAAGCATAATCACTTCGTATGCCAATAAAATAAGTTGCTTTATATCGGAACCTGATCATGGAATTTATCATGCAATGAATAAAGGTATAAGAATGGCCACTGGTGACATTGTTGGTATGCTCAATGCCGATGATTTTTTTACAAACCAGGAGGTCGTTCAAAGAATTGTTAAAGAATTTGAAAATAAAGATATAGATGCTGTTTATGGCGATGTCCAATTTGTAAATCCTGAAAATATAAATAGAATTGTCAGATATTATTCTTCCAGCAAGTTTAAACCTAATAAATTTAAATATGGATTTATGCCTGCCCACCCAAGTTTTTACGTAAAAAAAGATTTGTTTGAGAAATTAGGATACTATAAAGAAGATTATTTAATTGCTTCAGATTATGAATTATTAATCAGGTTTTTATTCAAAGGTAATTTATTATATAAGTATATTGAAAGGCCTTTAGTGACCATGAGAAGTGGCGGAATTAGCAATAAATCTTTAAAAAACAGGTTTATATTAAACAAGGAAATAATGCGTGCCTGTAAAGAAAATGGGATTAAAACAAACTATATAAATATTTACTCAAAATATTTTAGAAAGATTAATGAATTAATAGGGAATCGCTAATAATGAAGACTAAAGTATTAGTTACAGGATCAACGGGATTCATTGGACGGCATTTTTTATTAAATGCAACAGATTTTGATATTATAGAAGCAGATTTATTAAACAAAAGTATTAATGACATTAATTTCACTGGAATTGATACTGTGCTTCATCTGGCTGCTTATGTTCATCAAATGAAGCATGGAGAGGACAGCCAATATTTTAAAGTAAATAGAGATTTAGCTTTACAAATAGCGTTAAAGGCAAAGGAGAATGGGGTTAAACAATTTATTTTAATGAGTACAGTTAAGGTATACGGAGAATATACAAATAATCAGATTGCATGGAATGAAGAATCACCATGTTTCCCAATTGATTCCTATGGTTTAAGTAAATATCAAGCTGAAATTGCAATACAAGAATTAGAGGATGAAAATTTCAAAGTGGCAATTATTAGATCTCCATTGGTATATGGAGAGGGTGTAAAAGCTAATATGTTAAATCTTATTAAGTTAATTGATAAGCTTCCAATTTTACCTCTTGGTGGAATAAAAAATAAACGTTCTCTTGTTTATGTTGGGAACTTAGTAGCTTTAATGAAACACATAATTCAAAAACAATCTGCAGGTATATTTATTGCAGGGGACTTAGAACCTTTGTCAACTTCAAAATTGATTAATTTAATAGCTAAAGAATTAAATAAAAGAATAATCTTAATTAAACTTCCTTATTTCATTATTATTGGCATGAAATATCTAAAACCTAATTTATTTGACAGACTCTTTAGATCATTAATTCTTGATAATAGTAATACAAATGAGATCCTTCACTTTATTCCTCCTTATACAACTAAACGCGGAATTAATGAAATGATTAATTGGTATAAAAGAAAGAATTAATTTAAATAAATCGTAAGCTTTAAATGAAATTATTTGAAGAATATTTTTTAATATATTTGAGCACAATTATAAAGAATTAGACTATCATCAAATCACAAAATGAATAGGGATATAATCACTAGATTTATAAGGTTAGATTTTCAGTATTATGTTTTCTTAGTATTGGTGTTTTTTATACCATTTACTAAAGAATATTTACCTTATATCATGTTTTTATGGGTACTCTCTGGTGTTCTTGCTATCCACAAAGTAAATAGACGATCGTTTGAATATAAAATTTTATTGTTATTCCCCTTATTCTTTTTCTTAATCCATGTCATAGGTCTAATCTATTCAACTAATTTTAGAAATGGACTATTTGATTTAGAGGTTAAACTTTCTATTCTTTTTATTCCCGTAGTTTCTATATTTATAACTGAAAAAGTTAGGGTTAATTCTAGATTGATTTTAAAAATATTTGTATTTGGAAATTTTATTGCAGGCTTAATTTGTTTGTCTTTTGCATTATATAAAAGTATACTAATAAATGAGGCTGGCATTTATATTTTTGAACCTTCTATTTGGCCTGTTGGAACGCAGGGATTAAATTTTTTTCAACTTGTAAATCATAGATATACTTATTTTTCATATTCCTATTTGAGCATCTTGCTTCACCCAACTTACTTTTCAGTTTACCTTATGTTTTCTTTAGCTATATTAGTTTATTTGATAAGGTCAAGTAAGAAAAGACATGTATTGTATTATGCCCTTATCATTTATTTCTCAATATTTATTTGGCTTTTAGGAAGTAGGGCCGGGTATATAACTTATTTGATAAGTTTTTTCAGTTTCATTTTAATTATTATTCTAAAATTTAAAAAGTACTGGCTTGGAATTGGTGCGTTTGTTATAGGTGTTTCCTTAGCTTTATTGGTTTTAACAAATTCACAAATTATTAAGAATATAAAAGAGACAGCAAATATTGTGGAAAATAATCAATCCTTAACGAAAGATTCAGATATTCGACTGTGGCTCTGGAAGTCAGGGATGGAAGTTTTTCAGGAGCATCCTTTTTTCGGGGTTGGTACAGGAGACATTGATGAATTCCTAAAAAAGAAATATCAGGGGTATGGTTTAACGGATGCAGATTTACATAACTATAATACACATAACCAGTATATAGATGTAGCAATTAAATTAGGGGTGGTTGGCCTGATCGTGTTTTTTAGCTGGATGATTACAACCTTAATAATAACAATTAAGAAGAAACAGTTTTTGTTTTTCTATTTTATATTAATCCTGTTTATTAACTTCTTCTTTGAAACCATGCTAAATTCATTAGCTGGAATTGGTTTTTTTGCATTCTTTTATACTTTACTATACTCCATGTATAATTCAAATACAGCTAAAGAGGCATAAGATTTTATTCCTATTTTTCTTTTAAAGATTTATTAATATTCTTAATAATTAGGAATGAAAATGCAATAAAACCAAATAAGAATCCACTTATAAGAGTGTATGTTTTAGTTTTAGTTTTTGGCTTTTGATAAATTGTAAAATCCTGAATCACTCTATAAGGGATTGCAAATTTTAAGTATTTTTCACGATTCTGTTTTTCTTTTAGAAGATCTAAAAGCTCATTTTGAAATGATTTCTGGCTATTATAAATATTAACATCGCCTTTGTTTTGATCCTGACTTAAACTGAGCTGCTGTAGTTCTTCTATTTTTTCAATTTCCTCATCAATCTTTGAAATTATATTCAAATTATTTTCTGTGAAAATCTCAATTTCACTTTGTACAAATGGTTCTTTCTCAATATACTTTAAAATTCCATCATCAAGAACAGATAAAATATTGTTATCTAAAACATTTACAGAAACAGATAAATATCCTTTGCTTTTCTTCTCCTTTTCATCATAAACATCTTCAATTGTAATTTCTTTAAGTGAGGCTAGTTGAATCGTATCCATTTCCATTCGTTCACTTAAATATTTAAGATTTCCATCTTCAAGTATTGATTGTATATTATTAATATATTCCATTAACAGATTGCCTGAAACAGTATATGAATTAATTAACATGGATGATTCGTAATGCTTTTTTGTAAGAAACTTTGTAGAGTATCCTAATCCGGCTCCTATAATTACCGAAATAAATAGAAACCAAAAGTTTTTCTTAAAAAAGATATAAATATTTAGGAATAATTCAATCAAATCAATTTCGTCGTTTCTTTTCTCTGTTGTCATTTTTTTAACGTTTATGGTTTGCGATTTACGGTTTATGGCTTATGATTTATGGTTTGTCTTTCGTGGTTCGTGGTTTGTCTGTGGATATTAGGTCTTCGGCTTACTAAAACTTTACACCTTATACCATAAACCACACACCTCACACCCCATTTATAATATTAAATAAATTCTTCATATCGGATACCTTTTCAGGATAGCCTAATTTTTCATACGAATATATCAAATTTAAAATTAACTTTTTAATAATTTCGATATTTGAACAAGGATTATAATATGAATCTTGTGGTTCAATTTTTTGTTGTTTTAGAAAATATTCTATTTCTCTGGCTCCCAGAACTTTTCCATTATTGTATGGATTAATATAAAACAGAACATCAGTTTCAAAAGGATCCTGAATATTAAATTCATCTAAATAAGCCAGTATAAAATTCCGTGGCATACTTACTCCATAAATTGGAATATTCAGATCTTGAGCCAAAGCAATATATAATATTCCTAATGTAATTGGATTGCCTTTTTTTGTTTCAAAAACATGGTTGATATATGAATTCTGAGGAGCAAAGAAATTAGAACTATTTCCCGAAAATTCATGTAGTTGGTATAAAATATGATTTAAAATTCTCGTTTTTTCAAGTGCCGTTAAGTTATTATTGATCTCGAGCCATGCGTCTTTTTTTATTTTATTGAACGATTCAAGAATATCATTATATTTTAAATCCGGATATTGATATTTTGAAATTAAATAAGCTGCTTTTAACAGATCAACTGCACCAGAATCTTTCCATTCTTTTAATTGATTTTGGGTAGAGGTGAATTGAATTTCCTGTATTAAATTCTCAATACGTTCCTGTAAAATGGCATTTAAAGACTTTTCCCAGACTTTTTCTAATTCAGGGATAATATCCTCACCTTGTTTCAAGATATTTGATGAAACATGCTGATAAATCTCATCGTTAGGATCATCTAATAACTGTAATAACGCCTTTATATGTTTATCTCTGGTTTTCAAAATAAAATTGCTATGATGTTAATCTTTCTAAAACAGTTTGTATTAATTTTTTAATCACAGGTTTATAGTCCTTACTATATTCTTCTCTTTGCCTGTTCGCAATAATGGCACATATGGTTATTGCATTATGTCCCAGCAATTTTGAAAGTCCATAAATTGCAGAACTTTCCATTTCGTAATTCGTGATTTTTTTCCCTTCAAGTTCAAAAGATTCAATTTTATCATTTATATCGGGATCAATTATAGCTAATCTGAGTTTTCTCCCTTGAGGTCCGTAAAACCCAGGTGCAGAAATTGTAATTCCTTTTCTTATTTCAACGCCGTCAAACTTTTTTATCAAATCATCTGAAGCGTCAACAACATATGGTGATGGTAACAAGTAGTTCCACTGAACATGATATTTAAATGCAAATTCAAAATTTAAATCAGAAATTTCATTTCGATCCTGGTAAAAGTTTAATAAACCGTCAAAACCAATTGATCTTACACTCATTAAATACGAATCGACAGGAATGTCAGCTTGCAATGCTCCGGATGTTCCTAAGCGAATTAAATTGAGTGCTTTATGTTCTTTTTTTATTGTTCTGGTCTTTAAATCAATATTTGCAAGTGCATCCAGTTCATTCACTACAATATCAATATTGTCGGTACCAATACCTGTTGATATTACCGTTATTCTTTTACCTTTATAAAAACCTGTTATAGTATAAAATTCCCGGTTTTGTTTTTTTAATTCGATATTTTCAAAAAACGACGCAACAACTTCAACTCTGCCCGGATCACCAACTAAGATGATATCATTTGCGATATCTTCTGGTAATAAGTGTAGATGAAAAATGCTTCCATCTTGATTAATAATTAGTTCCGACTCTCCAATTTTCATAATTCATCACCTTTCCTTTTATTTTGGACTTCAAATCTATTTAAAATATATTAAAAGCGCAATAAAGAAAAATCAACATAACCATAATAATTTCAGGCACTGCATGTTGATAACGTAATATGTTTAAGAACTAAAGATATGAATCGGCAATAGTTTTTATTTGATGTTTTAAAGTTATACCTTTATAAAATTCAAAATCATAAAACTTAAAAACTTAAAAATCAGAGATATGAAAAAAATCACAACAACATTTTGGATTATTGCTGCAGTTGGAATTCTTATTATAATCCTAATTAGCAGTTCATCATTTATTACGCTTAAACCAGGCGAGCGTGGAGTTATTTTTAGAAAATTTACATCGGGTCTGGATAAAGATCATATATTTCAACCAGGATTTCATGTTATTGCTCCCTGGAATGAGATTTATGTATACAATGTAAAAGAGCAGAATAGTGAAGAAGGTATGGATGTTTTAGATAAAAACGGACTTTCCATAAATATGGATGTATCTATTCGTTTTAACCCTAAATACGATAGAATAGGATTTTTGCACGAGAAATTTGGTGTCGATTATATTAGAACTTTAATTGTGCCAGAAGCTCGTTCAACTGTTCGTAGGGTTGCAGGACGATATACAGCTGAAGAAATTTATTCAACAAAAAGAAGTGAATTGGAGGAAGCAATTATTACCGAAACAATGGAAGTTCTTGGGAGAAATGATATTGAAATGAAAGCTTTACTTATTCGTTCAATTAATTTGCCTGATCAAATAAAGGTTGCTATTGAAAATAAGCTTAAGAAAGAACAGGAAGCTTTAGAATATCAGTATAAATTAGAAACAGAAAAATCTGAAGCCGAGCGTAAACGCATTGCTGCTGAAGGTGAAGCTCGTGCAAATAAGATTATTAATAGTAGTTTAACACAAGAGCTACTTAAAATGAGAGGAATTGAGGCTACTATTAAATTATCTGAATCACCAAATGCAAAAGTTGTTGTTATTGGAAGTGGTAAAGATGGTTTGCCTTTGATTCTGGGAGGAAATAACTAGAAGTCAATAAACAATAGTATTAAAAAGAAGGTGTCCAAAAAGACTTTGTGGGACTTTGTGTCTCCTTTGGGTTGCTTTGTGGTAGAATTACAAAACATTGTTACACAGAGTTTCACGAAAAATGCACAAAGTTTCACTAAGTAAAAAATTAACAATTTGCCAGTTTCCAAAACTTTTTGGACATCCTCGTTTTATTTTTTATAATGCTTTCTGAAAAACTCTGTAGCGTTTATATATTTTACCTCCTAGTTTTTCAACTTCAGCTCGCATCTTCGTGTTTGTTTCCATTACAACATGACTGTCGATAAACTTGAGACCTCTTTCATTGGCTGATTTTAGCATTGCCTTGGCCATCATGGTATCTAACCCAATATTTCGAAGTTCATCTTTAACTGCACCTAACAGCAAATCTAATTGATTTGATTTTTTCATCGAACGAAGAATATGAATAAACCCAAAAGGAAAAAGCCGACCTTTTGCTTTTCTGATTCCATCACTAATATTAGGCATACCGATAACATAGGCAACGACCTCTGATTTTGAATCTACAATAACTTTAATGAAAGCGGGATCTAATATTGGCAAGTATCTTTTTGCAAAATCGTCCATTTCTTCTTCGCTAAACGGAACATAACCAAATATTTCTGTATAAGTATCGTTTGTCAGACCAAGTACCGGACGAATAAAGGGTTTTAGTTGCTTACGTTTAGTAAATTCAATTACTTTAAAACCATTTTTCTTTGGTCGTTGAGCAATTCGCTCGTAAATAGGAGGTACTTCTTTAGGAGTATCAATTTTATACTGAACAAAATCCATTTTTTTAAAGTAACCTTCTTCTTCAATCATTTGAGCCATATATGGCAAACTGCAATTGGTTACCATAACTGTTGGCTGATCAAAACCTTCAACCAGAAATCCCTGGGGATCTTCATCTGAAAAACCAAATGGTCCGATCAATTTTTTCATTCCTTTTTCACGAGCCCAATTTTCAACAAAACATACTAATTCATGAAAAACCTCTGGATCGTCATAAGTTTCCATGAAACAAAATCTTCCAAAATCTTCATTGTTTATTTCGTTATATCGATGATTTATAATGCCCATAATCCTGCCTACTACTTTGCCACCCTTTTTGGCAATGGCAAGAATCGTATCGCAATAATTAAATGCTTTGTTCTTTTTTGGATCAAATAAAATCCATTCATCTGAATAGATTGGATAAAGCCAGTTTTTATGGTCTTTATGAATCTTTTCAGGTAGGTATATAAATTTTTTAAGATCAGCTTTGCTTTTTACTTCTGCAATTTCAAGCATATTTGTTAGTTTCTAAATTCAATTTACAAGGTAATAATAGAAATAAAACTCATAAAAAACTAAAATACTATTTATCTAATGATTCAAAAAACTTAAAATAGATTTTCACTGATAAATAATAAAATAGGATTCCTGTTATAGCACCAGCGATGATATCAATGGTATAATGTGCTTTTAGGTAAACAGTAGAAAAAACTAAGATTACTGTTAATGGCATTAGAAAAAACAAAACTCTTTTAAAATATTTCACTGCTAATAGTATATAAATCATCGCTAAGCCAACATGAGAGCTAGGGAAAGCTCCTGTTTGAGTTTCAGCCAACTCAATGATTATATTCATCATTTTAGAAAAAAGATAACCTTCTGGAACGGATTGTTGATTAAGCGGGAAATAAAACTGTGGACCAATGGATGGTAATAAAATAAATAAGATATAATAAAAACAGAAAGATAAAATAATAATAAACATGGCCTTCTCAAAATGTCTCCGGGCTTTAATATAAAATAGCAGAGGTATTCCTAAAGTCATTACATAATAAGAAAAATAACCAAAATGCATGATTTCGCTGAACCATGGAAAGGGAATTTGCTTTGAAAATTCCAGGGCAAGTTGAGTTCCGATTATTTTATTTTCAATATGTACAAGAAAAATATCAAGGTTTTCAAAAAGAAAATTATTGTAATAATCCGTTTCACTGTAGAAAAAGCCAAGAAAGAGCAAAGGATAGAAATTACGAAAAAATTGAAGTAACAGATTTTTTGAATCTTCAACTTTAACTAGTAAAAATATAAGAGTCAAAAGTGCAATTCGAAGTATTAAATGAATTGAAATGTTTTGAAGTTGCCTATAACCAAAGAGCATAAAAATCCCTGTTGCAATGCAAAACGAAATTACAACCAGATCGAATGATTTTAACTTTTTTAAACAGTAATTCATTTTTTAAAAGTAGATCTCTAAAATATGAAATTAAGATAAGATTATTAACAGATGAATAAAAAAAGTGCCACGAATAATTCATGGCACTTAAATCAAACTATAAATTGTAGTATCTATCTGTTTTTTTCTGTAAAATCTCTTCCAGCTCTTAAAGCTTGAATATTAACATTAATAATATCTTCTCCTTTACGAGCAAAAATCTTGCGTATTCCTTCTTCGAAGCTTTCAAAAGAAATTTCGAAGAATGGAGAAGCAGCTCCAAGCATTACAATATTTGATGATCTTTTTGATCCGAACTCTGCAGCAATGGAATCAGCATCAATGGCAATATGATTTTTCCGTTTTTTAATTTCAGCTATTATTTCTTCAAGTTCAGGATAGTTTGGAATGTTTATAAAAGGAGTTGTATTTGTAACTACCCATCCTTCCTTTTTTAAAAATGGTAAATATCTTAACGATTCCATGGGTTCAACTGAAAGAATAATATCTGCAGCTCCCATAGGAATTAAATCTGATGCAATTGGTTTATCAGAGATTCGCATATTGGATTGAACAGCCCCTCCACGTTGACTCATTCCATGAACTTCAGCTTGTTTTAAAAATAGGTCGTTATGTAAAGCTGCCATTCCAATAGTTGCGGCAATCGATAAAATTCCCTGACCACCTACACCAGCTAATATGATATCTGTTTTCATAATTTTTATCTTTTATTTTTTAGTACTAATGTAGATTATTTTAAATTTAACTTTACTAATTGCTCGGCAAGCTCCTTATTCTTCATGGTTTGAACACACTGTCGACGAGGGATAATTACAGATACTCCGTTAAAAGCTAATTCGTCTTTCATGATTTGAACCATCTCATCCATATTCTTTTTAGTAGGCCTAAAGACTTTGATATGATCCGGATCAACACCAACCCCCTTGCATATATCTTCAATTCGACCGAGAGCTTTTGAATCCTGACCACCAGTCATTCCTGTTGTAAAGTTATCTGAAATGATAATGGTAACAGGACTATTTTCCGAAACACAATCAATTAATCCTGTAATACCGGAGTGAGTAAAAGTTGAATCTCCAATAACAGCAACAGAAGGAATTAAACCTGCATCTGCAGCTCCCTTTGCCATTGTTATCGATGCTCCCATATCAACACATGAGTTAATTGCATTGTAAGGAGGTAAAGCTCCTAAAGTATAACAACCAATATCAGAAAATACTCGTCCTTCTCCATATTGAGCCAGTGCTTCAGCAAGTGCTGTATATGCATCAATATGTCCACAACCTGTACACATGGATGGTGGTCTGTTTTTAACCAATTCAGGAATTGTACCATCTAAAACAGTTTCTATACCTAAAGCTTTGGCTACTAAGTTGGGATTTAATTCACCATCGCGGGGTAATGTTCCATCAAGTCTTCCAGTCACAGGTGTTCCTGCTTCCTGATAACCTTTAAGCATTTCTTCAACAATTGGATATCCTTCTTCAAGAACCAGGATTTTATCACATTCATTGACCATTTTCATCACTTGCTTACGTGGTATTGGATATTGTCCAATTTTTAATACAGGGTGATTTAATTTCTGATCCTGAAAATTTTCCATTAAATAGTTATACGCAATTCCTGTTGTAATAATACCTAATGATTTATCTGAACCATCAATATATTTATTAAACCTTGATTCCTCTGAAGCTATTTCTATGGCTCCCTGATTACTTAATAATGTTTTGTAATTTCTTCTGGCAATAGAAGGTAATAATACAAATTGCCTTAAATCTGATGGGAATGAATTTTTATTTTGAGGTTTTTGTTCCAACGTTTGAACTCCTGCACGAGAGTGTGCTAACCTGGTTGTAATTCTCAACAAAACAGGTAATTTAAATTTTTCAGAAAGCTCGTATCCATGGTAAGCCATATCGTAAGCTTCCTGCTGATTGGCTGGCTCTAACATAGGAATCATAGCAAAGTTTCCATAAAACCTTGAATCTTGTTCGTTTTGCGATGAGTGCATCGATGGATCATCAGCAGAAACAACAATTAATCCTCCATTTACCCCGGTAATGGATGAGTTAATAAACGCATCAGCTGCTACATTTAACCCAACGTGCTTCATACAAACCATTGCACGTTTTCCTGCATATGACATTCCTAAGCCAGCTTCCATAGCTGTCTTCTCATTAGCTGACCAAGCGCTGTGGATATTGTTTTCTTTAGCAAATCTTGAAGCTTGAACATATTCTGTTATTTCGGTCGATGGTGTCCCCGGGTACGCGTAAATGCCAGAAATACCACCGTCTAATGCTCCTTGAGCAATAGCTTCGTCACCTAATAAAAGTAATTTTTGCATGTTATTTTAGTTTAATTATTTCTTTTTTAAAAAGCATAAGTTATGAAAATTCAGAAACTTATAAAAATAAAGATGGATGTTGTAGAAAGTTTTTACAGAATCATAGACCACCGAAGCGTTTAAGGTAGCCAACCTGAATTGCAATTACGTAATAATAAATTACCTTACTTACTTTCACAATGAAAAATAGTTAAGTTTAAATTTCATTTACTTAAGCAAATGTAGTGTTATTTTTAATAATTGACCAAAAAATCAATGTTTTTAATAACATATTTTTAGTAAAAATCAATATAAGGTTACAAAATGTAAGTAAATTGGTGTTTAGAATTGTGCTGTTCATGATGTTGAAAAACAGAGCTTTAAAATTTTATATAGAATTACATCAATGTGAATATTTCAAATTATACATAATATTTTTTTTTATTGTTCTAATCTTAAAGTTTAAGACTGTTATTAGTTATAGATTGTTATAACTAATTTCCGGTTTCCACCATGATTTCTGAATTCACATAAATATATACCCTGCCATGTTCCCAGATTTAACCTGTGATTTGTAATTGGAATGCTTAATGATTGGCCAAACATAGAAGCTTTGATGTGTGCAGCCATATCATCTGGTCCTTCCAGGGTATGAGTATATAATTTGTCACCATCAGGAATCAAACGATTCATGAATTTCTCAAAATCAACTGTTACCGAAGGATCAGCATTTTCGTTAATAGCCAAAGCAGCTGAAGTATGTTTTATAAAAATATGAATGATTCCTTTTTCAGGTAACTCCCCGATTTCCCGGTTAATAATATGGCTTATAATATGATATCCACGATTAAAGGATGGAAGTGTAATTTCAATTTGATGTGTCATGATTTTTAATTCTTTTGTTTTATCAGCAAATAAAGTTATTGTTTTTTTCTAATCTAAGTCAAATGGATTAGTTTTGACTTTCTTAAAAAACACAATACTATTTTATTGATTTTACTGTTTATAGCTTATTAAACCTTAAATAATTGATGAAGTTTTTTTTAACCATATATTTTTTTATTTTCTATTTCGCAATTTCGTCTGTTGCACAGGAAATTACTTCATTAAAAGGAAAAGTCTTTGATCTTGAAGGCAAACCGATTGAGTCTGCACACATACGAAATATGTTAAACAATACGGGTGTTATTTCTGAGAAAGATGGATCTTACTCTTTAAAAATTCCTAAAGAAAAGCAAGTCTTAATTCAGGTTTCGTGCATTGGATATATGGCTCAGAGTTTTAATGTTAATTCTAAAATAGATAGTATTTCAGATTATAATATTTTCCTTGAGGTTTTAGTGAGCGATATTGGTGAAGTTTCGGTGGTTGGAGAACTTTCGCCTGAAAGCAATCTAATTAAGATCGAAGCGAAGCATATTGCATTAAATCCTGATGTTTCAGGTAATCTTGAATCCTTAATAAAAACAATGCCAGGAGTTTCATCAAATTCTGAATTGAGCTCACAATATTCTGTGCGTGGAGGTAATTTCGATGAGAACCTTGTATATGTTAATGACATAGAAATTTATCGCCCTCTGTTGGTTCGCTCTGGTCAGCAGGAAGGGTTAAGCTTTTTGAATTCAGATATGGTTTCTTCAATTCATTTTTCTTCAGGTGGATTTGAATCTCGATTTGGCGATAAAATGTCATCGGTTTTAGACATTAGGTACAATAAACCAGTTGAATTTTCCGGAAATGTGTCTTTGAGTTTATTAGGAGGTACGGCCCATGTCGAAGATATTTCTAAAAATGGAAAGTTTACTTATAATACCGGATTAAGATATAAAACATCACAATATATTTTGAATTCACTTGAAACAAAAGGAGCGTATGATCCCAATTTTTATGATCTTCAAACCTATTTAACTTATAAAGTAAACAGATTTCTCGATTTTGATTTTTTGGGATATTATTCATTAAATAGTTACAAATTTATTCCAGAAAACAGAGAAACGTCTTTTGGCACCATTAATCAGGCTTTAAACCTAAAAATATATTACGATGGAATGGAAGTTGATCGTTTTGAGACTTATTTAGGAGCATTTACAACTAATTATAATCCAAATGAGAATCTTTCATTAAAACTTATTTTTTCTGCATTTCAAACCTTAGAACAAGAAACATATGATATTCAGGGTCAGTATTATTTAAATGAATTAGACAATACAGTTGGTTCCGATACATATGGCGATAGTTTGATGAATATTGGTATTGGAACTTTTCTAAATCATGCTCGAAATTATCTGACAGCTAATGTATACTCTGTTTCATTTAAAGGAGGTTTTTATTCAAACCATAATAAATTACGTTGGGGTGCTCAGTATAACTTCGAACAAATTGATGATAAAGTTAGTCAATGGAAAATGCTTGATTCTGCCGGGTTCTCTTTACCTTATACCGGTGAGAGCATTGAGCTTTATGAAACCGCAAGAGCTGCCAATCAAATTAATTCAAATCGTGTAAGTGCATATATTCAAAACACATATAATAAGAAATTGGCAAATAATGCAAGTTTTTATTTTAACATAGGTTTACGTGCAAATTATTGGGATTTTAGTGATGAATTAATTATAACACCTCGTATGTCGATCTCATATGAACCTAATTGGGAAAAAGATATGCTTTTCAGGTTTTCATCTGGTTTATATTATCAACCTCCTTTTTATAAGGAAATGAAAAATTCAGATGGTGTTGTAAATCCGGATATTAAATCGCAAAAATCAGTTCATTTTGTTTTAGGCAATGATTATATATTTAAAGCATGGAACAGACCTTTTAAATTATCAACTGAATTGTACTATAAATTTTTATACGATCTTATCCCTTATAAAATTGATAATGTGCATTTGGAATATTCTGCTCAAAATATGGCTAAAGGTTATGCTTATGGTATAGATTTTAAGGTAAATGGTGAATTCGTTGAAGGAATTGAATCCTGGGCAAGTTTATCTTTTATGCAAACGAAAGAGGATATTGACGGAGACTTTTATTATAATTCAGAAGGAGAACTTATTGAACCGGGATATTATCCTCGACCTACTGATCAATTGGTGAATTTTAGCATGTATTTTCAGGATTATCTGCCAATGAACCCAACATTCAGAATGAATCTTAGCTTGCATTATGGAAGCCGTTTACCTTTTTCTTCTCCCGAACAAGATCGATACGATCATGTTTTTAGGATGAGAGCATATAAACGGGTTGATTTAGGTTTATCGAAAGTGATTATTAGCAAAGATAAAAATTTCGAAAAAATCAAATGGTTGAATTCTTTTGAAAATATGTGGATTAGTTTTGAAATTTTTAATTTGCTTGATATTAACAACACAATTTCTTACATGTGGGTTAAAACTGTTAATAACCAGGAGGGTGATGCTTCTCAGTATGCAGTTCCAAATTACCTTACATCTCGTCGGTTTAATCTTAAATTAACTGTAAAATTCTAAGTTATTCTTAAAATCATTGTAGATTTGTATAAACATTAAAATGATCAAAAAATGTTTACAGAAAATGATGTTCGACAAATCCAAGAAAAAGGGTTAACCACAAAAGAGGTAGAAAATCAGATTTTGAATTTTACTGATGGATTTCCCTGGCTTGATATTTCAAAACCGGCAATCGTAAACGATGGAATAATCCGGCTAACTGAAAATGAAACCGATGCTTACATAAAACTATTTGAAGATATAAATCCGGATAGTTTGAAATTTGTACCGGCATCAGGAGCTGCATCAAGAATGTTCAAGTTTCTGTTTGAATTTTACGAAAAAGCACAAGATAAGTACGATAGCATTAATCAGATTAAAGATACTGATGTAAAAAAGTTTTTTATAGATATTAAGAAATTTGCTTTTTATAATGAATTAAGGTTTACCATCAAAAAAAACAATCTCGATATTGAAGATTTGATTAAACAGGGGAGGTATAAAGAAGTTCTTCGCTTTTTTCTTTTTGATGATGGGTTAAATTATGGTCAAAAGCCAAAGGGAATATTGTTGTTTCATAAAAACAATAATGATGTTATAACCGCTTTTGAAGAGCATTTAATTGAAGGTATTCATTATGCAAAATCGCCTGGAAATAAAGTAAAAATACATTTTACTATATCACCAGAACATATCGATTTATTTAATACTTTGGTTTCGGAGAAAGTTGAAAAATTGGAAGCCCAATGTGGTGTTAAATTCGAAATTAGCTTTTCACAACAAAAGCCCTCAACCGATATGGTTGCCGTTGATTTGGAAAATGAACTTTTCAGAAATGAAGACGGTTCATTATTGTTTCGCCCGGGTGGGCATGGAGCATTAATCGAAAATCTTAACGATTTGGATTCAGATATTATATTTATTAAAAATATTGATAATGTTGTCCCTGTTAGATTGATAGATATAACTGTAAAATATAAAAAAGCTCTGGCAGGAGTGCTTTTATCTTTTCAGGAACGCATTTTTGAATACATTCATATTCTGGAGTCGAATGATTTTTCTGATGAAACTAAAAAGGAAATAGAAGAATTTATAAAAGAAGAGCTTTGCGTTCATGTTGTGCATTACGAAAAAATAGAATCAAGAGCAAGCACAAAATGTTTGCTTGAAATTTTAAATCGTCCTGTTCGGGTTTGTGGTATGGTTAAAAATGAAGGAGAACCCGGAGGTGGACCATTTTGGGTTAAATTACACAATGGTAATATTGATTTACAAATTGTTGAATCATCACAAATTAATGCTGATGATAAACGACAAATGGAAATATTGAAAGCTTCAACACATTTTAATCCTGTTGATCTGGTTTGTGCTACAAAAAATTATTTAGGTGAAAAGTTTGATTTGCTAAAATTCCGTGATCCAAACACAGGTTTTATTTCAAAAAAATCTAAGGATGGAAAAGACATAAAAGCACAGGAATTACCAGGGCTTTGGAATGGTGCTATGGCAAAATGGAATACTATTTTTGTTGAAGTGCCCATTGTAACATTTAATCCGGTAAAAACAATAAACGATTTACTAAGACCTGAACATCAATAAAAAGAAAAGTCTGGTGAAGAAATTACCAGGCTTTTTTATTTTAGATAGCAAATTATAGAATCTTTCCCGATTCACTTAGTAATGTCCAGCCTGTCAGCCAGTTATTACCGGATGGATCAATAGCTCCTTTATAACTTACTTCATCGTACCATTCATCAGGATAAGCTGCCAGATTACTTTCTACATTGCCGGTAGGTACAACATTGTAATCAGATTCTGTAATTGCAATTCCTGGATTAATAACCTCGTTACCTGCACTTAACAAGTAATTTTGAAGAACTGATTGTTGAGAAGTCAGATCCACTGAAGCTTTACTGAATGCTGATAAGATCAGAGAATTATTATTTCCTTCGATGTTATAAAAGATATTATTTTCAAGAACTAAATTCTCATTCTCGAATTGATGAAAACTATCATTAAAACCATCAATATATTCAATTTTAGTTCCTCCAGACTGATATGTGAATATGGAATTATAGTATTTTCCTCCGGCATCATCTGAAAAGACCATTAAGTTGGATGAGTGAAGTGTATTATTTCCAATATATGTAGCATTGTATATTTCAGGTATGCAATATGGTTCTCCATAAACGGGATCGGTACCACCGTCGTGTTCGGCTAAATTATCGCCCAGAGATGGAGCCTGAATAGCGATCCAAAACTGGCCTTTACCTCTGTATCCTTCGTCGAAATCAAAAGCATCATCACCACAAAAAGCCGATACTAAATACTTACAGTTTACGGTTCCTCCAAAGAACTCAAAGCCATCATCCTGGTTCGATATTACTTCAACATATTCTATTGTAGTTCCTGAACCTACACCTCCCAGCGTTAGTCCATTTATTTCGTTATCGGCTCCAATATTAGTTCCTCCATGACGTATCGAAACATACTTAAGAATACCAGAGTTGTCGTTATTTACCGATCCCCCATAAATTCCGCGAGGTTCAGAGAAAGGTATTCCTTCAATTTTTGATTCATTAAATTCGCTATTTAGCTGGGCATTTCCTAAAATAATTAATCCACCCCATAAACCCCGAGCTTCGAGTGGAACCGAACCTTCCAGATCATCACCTTCAACAGTAAACACGATGGGCTCTTCTAGGGTTCCCGCGGCAATTATTTTTGCTCCTCGTGCAACAATTAAAGCACTTGCATTTTCGCCCTGTCCTGTTTTCGCTCTAATTACAGTACCTGGCTCAATAGTTAATGTTTGACCCGGATTTACAAATACAAATCCTTCTAAAATATATTCTTTATCATTGGTCCAGGTAGTTGTACCTGTTCCACTTCCATCGTCTGTAATGCTTGTGTTAGTATCAATAATAATGTCGCTTTTACGACATGATGTAATAACAAGGAATATTGCTATAAGTACTAATATAGTTTTAAATTGATTTTTAATCATAATCGTAAATATTAAAATTTATATTCAAGATTTAAATAGAAATACGACTCATTATCAATGTTTTGTGCATAGGGATACCAATCCTGATAATTTGCAGCAATATTGATGTTTTTTATTGGACTATATTGAACGCCGGTAATTAGAGCGCTTCCGTCTTTATTTATATTCCATTCGTAAGGTTCTCCGGCTAAGGTGTTTGACCATAATTTATCATAACGGGCAAAAATTTGCCATTTTTCGAAAACCTGCCATGAAGCATAACCTGAAAATCCATGTAAGTTTTGATCCTCGTTATATTTATTATTCATTTGATAATTGTATTCAATACCAACCTGTACAATTTTCTTAAAATCATACCCAATAAATGAAGCCCATGTTGTTTGAATTTCATCTTGTTCTATATAATCAACATAAAGACGTGCTGTTAAGCCTTTAAACGGGATTACTGTAATTCCGAGTCCTGTTTTATACGTGTTGTCAGTTTGAAGTTGATTATATCCTTCTCCATTCATTACAGTTAAATCAGCAGATAAATAATCAGTGAATTTATATAATACGGCAGCTCCTAAATCTGCACTGCTTCCAAATTTGTGTTCATCCTGAAAAGATTCATAAATATATCGGTGACCCCAAAATTTCTCCTGAACCTTAAACTGGTATAAATCAATTAACCCAAAACTTAAAGTAAGCTTGTCTTTAGTATAGATTAAGGCAGCATTTTTAAAATAAGCATAACGTTTTAAGATATCGTAGGGCGAATCCTGGTTTGGGCTTCCAATATCAAGTTTAAGATTTATTGTAAAATTTTCCGAAAGGAAATATTCATAACCAAAATAAGCACGCTCAACAGCAAATGCTGATTCACCATCTTCAGAAAATAACTGGTAATGAAAATTGCTAAAAACTTTTCCATTGATTTTCCCGGAAGGTATAAATGGGTCTTCATTATTTTGAGCCAACAAGCTAAAAGAAAAAAACACTAAAATTACACCAAGTGTCAGAGGAAATAGCCAATTTGTCTTCATTTGCTTTCTAGTTTTAGAAATTATTTTCGTTTGCAATAATACGTACATTTAATATAGTTAATATTAAATTAATGTTAAGTTAACATCGTGTAAATAATTTAATAACATGATGAATGACTTTTTCTTCAAAATAACTATTTTAATTTGATTTATAAAATTTGATGAATTTGTTTGTAAAGAACATTGTTATTGGGAAAAGAACTGTATTCATTTCTTGAAAATTTAATTTAACAATTGCAGCAATCCAAGTTAATTTAAGCTTATCTTTGCTGTAGGGTTTGGAAACGATTTTCATCCTCTAAAATTATAAAATATTAGATACTGATATTATGGCTAAGTCACAAGACGCAAAAAAGAACGTTAAAAAAGAACCTCTTAAATCAGCTAAAGAAAAGAAGCAGGAAAAAAGAGAAAAGAAAGCTAAAAAATAGTAATTCATTTGCTCATACTTTAATTTAAAGCACAGTCGTTCAGATTTGTGCTTTTTGTTTTTGTTAGTCTGCTTTTAGCTGTTATGTATTTCTTGCAAGTTTCTAAAGATTGTTTCATTTACTTTCATAACATTAAGATATCCAAAAAAATATTTACCTTAGTAACAAATTGATTATTAGAAAATGAAGAAGTCCAAAGTTACCTTACTCGTTATAATCTTTTTTTTATTAGGAGTTCTTTTAGATCGGGCTTTCTTGTATTATGAGATAGGTGAAAAGAATAAAATTTTACTTCAGGAACAAGAATCAATGAAAGAGGATTATTTAATGCTAATAAATCGTTTTGAGATTCTTGAAAAAGATCTTAAGTTCAGAATGATAATGGATTCAGTAATGAACGATTCTTTGTCTGTTGGGGATTTCTCAGATATTTAAGATTAAAAGTAAATGACTGCAAATAAGCGAACTGACCCTTGCTTTTATTTTTAGCAATAAAACCTTACCTTCAAACTTTCTTTAAAAAGTATCAATGAAAGCTGCCACAGTTAAAGAACTTAAACAGGAATTAAGTACCCGATCACATAAAGAATTACTTGAAATATGTCTTCGTTTATCAAGATTTAAAAAAGAGAATAAGGAATTACTTACATATCTTTTATTTGAATCTTTCGATGAAACTGCGTATATCTTGAATGTAAAAAAGGAAATAGATGAACAGTTTGAGCAAATAAACAGGAAAAGCTATTTTTATATTCGAAAAAGTATTCGGAAAATTTTATCGGGCACCAAGAAGTTTGCTCGATATTCGCAAAAAAAAGAAACTGAAGTAGAATTACTTATATATTTCTGTTTAAAACTAAAAAACTTTCAACCTTCTATTCACAAAAGTGCTGCATTGCAAAATATTTATATCCGTCAAGTTGAATTGATAAAAAAGACAGTTGAACAACTTCATGAGGATTTACAATTCGATTATGAGTCTGATCTGAATAAGTTACTTCACTAAACCCATTGAATTCGGTCTGTACATCTTTGTCTTTCTATCAGTATGTTACATTAAGTTAACGAATGTAACCTTAACTTAATATAAACTTAACACAAAGATTATTCTTGCATAATATTGTTATAACATAGTGTACTTACATTTGTATCGTAATCAAAACGCAAATTAATAAATCAAGATAAAAATGAAAAAGATAGCAATATTATTCGTAAGTATATTTGTTTTCTCAATAAGTTTTGCAAATGCAGCAAATGATGAAAACGGAACAGCTGAAAGCTCTATGGCAACTACTTCTGTTTCAGGTAAAGTATTAGATAAAATAACAGGTGAAGCATTGGCAGGAGTAAAGGTTTCTATTCAGGGAACAGAAAAAAGTGTTTACACAGATTTTGATGGTAATTTCGAAATTGATGGTGTACGACCTGGAAATCGTGAATTAACCGCATCTTATATCTCGTATAAGGAAAAAACTGAAAACTTTAGTGTTGATCTTTCCAAAGCAATCAATGTGGATGTAATGATTGAAAGTATAGTAGAATAATTTTAAGTTAATAATTATGATGAACCCGGCTTATGGCCGGGTTTTTTTTATTGCTATGGGAAACAACCTCCGTTAAAAAAATGGTGGTTATTAACCATCCTGTTTTTTAATAAATTTTTAATTTCAATTCAAAATTAACTAACTTGCAAAAAAAGTTAATATGGATAAATCGGCGCATATTATCAATATTTTAAAAGGGAATAGGGATTTCTTTGCTCGAATTATTGATGTTGAGCTTAACGATAATAATGTGTATGTCTTTGATTTTTCTGATAAAAACATGGATTTGTACAAAATTGATTTAAATAGTACAGAAGCGTTTACCGAATACGTTTTTAATACACTAAAAAAAGAAAATAAGAAAGTTGGTGTTGGCGGGTATATGGAAGATCGTTTAATCTATAAACGGAGCATACATTTCGATAACGAAGGAGAGCCTCGCAGCATACATTTAGGAGTTGATTTATGGATTGAAAAAGGAACAGCGGTTTATTCTCCCTTACCGGGAATAGTACATAGTTTTAAGGTAAATGAGGCTTTTGGAGATTACGGACCAACTTTAATTTTGGAGCATCTAATCGATAATACAAAATTTTATACTTTATACGGACACTTGAGTTTAGTTTCATTGAGAGATAAGAAAAAAGGACAACAGATTAGGAGGGGAGATTTAATTGCTAGTATTGGTGATGAAAAAGTAAATGGAAATTGGCCGCCACATCTACACTTCCAGATTATTACGGATATGCTGGGAAATGAAGGTGATTTTCCAGGAGTTGCACCACCTTCAGCAAAAGAATACTTCAGAAATTTGTGCATTGACCCCAATTTAATTTTAAAGATAAATAAACTAAAAAAGAAAAGCCCCTGAATAAATTTTAGGGGCTTTTCAATTTTATGATGTATTATTTAATTTACAGAATAATCTTTTTCGTTTATAAGTTTACCGTTTTCATCGTACATTTTCCAAACACCAGTTTTTACTCCTTGAATATATTCCATTTCGTAGCGTAAAGTACCTTTTTCATCCCAAACATACCATTTTCCGTGTTTACTACCAAAATCGTAATTTGCTTCGGCAAGTTTTATTTCCAGTTCGTTCCAGGTAATCCAGGTTCCATGCATTTCACCTTCTTTATAGGATCTTTGTTCATTTTTAACTCCACTCTCAAAATAAATGTTTGTAAATCCATCCTGAACTCCATCCTTTAAACTCATTTCAACCCTAATGGTACCTTTTTCGAAGTACTCTTTATAAATACCTGAAAATAGGTTATTATTCTCATCATAGTATTTATTTTCTTTCTTAATCAGGTTTTGAGAAATAACAGATGAAATACTAATGAATGCCAGGAAAAAATATATTATTACTTTCTTCATTATATTGATTTTTGATAATTAAATTAATAATTTGAATTGCATTTATAAAGATTAAGTATATCATTTACAGGGCTAATATATGAATAATTTTATTGATCATTAACTCCATTATTAACTTTCCTTTAATTATTGCAACTTCTTTATTGATTATTAAAATTTGTAACTTAAACTTATGCTATAACTTGTGCCTGTTTCTCTAAACTCATAGTATTGATTATTTGCTTCGTATGATTTATACACAGTTTCAACCTTACTGTCTAGTATATTTTTCACTTTAAAGCCAATACCAAATCCCTTTTTAAATTGTTTGGTCAGGTTTAGGTTTAAACTATGAAAAGGTTCAGTATAAATGTCTGGTCGATCTTTTATTCCAACAACCTGAAGAGTCTTTCCTTGTACATTGTAATACAGCCCCACTTCAAGACCTTCCCAAACACCATTCGTTCCACCATCGTACGTAAGGCCTATATTTAATAAATATGGAGACTG
>KB224013.1_pt7 | contig 23612 bp, 23 predicted proteins | sample 524768 | NCBI WGS metagenome assembly AMQJ01 (sample SAMN00998488, study PRJNA167727) | sediment metagenome | isolation source: subsurface aquifer sediment | place: USA: Rifle, Colorado | collected Aug-2009
TAATCTTAATGCTCAGAAAGTCTGGTATGCTTATCTGTTTCCCGTCCCGGATACCGATTACGGCGAGATTCAAGTACTTCTCAATGAAGATGTAGGACTTAAAAAATAGCCGGTAAAAGTTACTGTTCAACTCAATTTTCAGTCTCAACACTGTGTACGCTGGGGGTGGTGATGTAAAAAGTATGCTATGCTTTCTATACATGACCAAAATTGATATAAAAAAAGACTAACTCAAATGATTTAAGATGGTTATAAAGGTTTTTGGAAAAACAACACGTTTTTCTAAGTGCACGTCGAATTCTGTGTCTCAATCTGCAATTATTTCCTTCAATTCGAACAGTATTGGCTTTCCCCGTAACATGATTGTCGGATTTGAAGGTTTTTACAAAACTTGTCCAGTCGTCCGTATAAATCGTGTCAAACGTGATGCCCAGCTCTGTAATTTTTTTTCCGTAAATCTCTTGCGGTAGCCAAGTCACCAACCTCCGGCAAAGCCGGAGGCTTGGATTGTGAACCGCTCAAAGCGGTCATAAAACCATGAACCACCTAAAGGTGGTCTTCGTTAAAACAAGCTCATTTGCTCAGAACGACTATCTGCTTCCTCTTGCCGCTTGATGTAAGTCCTTACGACTCCCTCATCTCGCCCTACGGTTGAAACAAAGTAGCCTCTCGCCCAAAAACTCTGACCTGTGAAATTTTGTTTTCGTCCGCCATAAGTCCTTGCTATATGAATAGCGCTTTTCCCTTTGATATATCCTACAACCTGAGACACCGCATATTTCGGGGGAATTGAGATCAGCATATGGACATGATCTCCCATTAAATGCCCTTCTATGATTTGTGATTCCTTATGCAATGCCAATTCTCTAAAGACCTCACCAAGATTTGCCCTCAAATTGCCATATATCGCTTTTTTCCGATACTTTGGAATCCATACCAAATGGTACTTGCAATCACAAGTTGTATGATTTAATTTGCTGTAAGTATTCATCGAAAGTCTCCTTTCTTTTGTGATCTTTGAGCGGTTCACATTAATGGAGGCTTTCGATTTTTCCCGCAAATGTCAAACTCTGAGAGTCTCCCCGGCAAAGCCGGGGGTTTACCCATGTTAATTACGCTTGCCCCAAACCCAGGCGACTATCTCTCCAGTTGCTCTATGATAAGCATAAATCAGCCAGACTTTATTCTTTTTTGAACCGACGTAAGTCCAAAATTCATCAACTTCCAGTTTGTCGTAGTGAGACTGCTTCGGATTTATTTTATAGTTTGAATTTGTAAGCGTTGATAACACCTTGTTAATACTAATTTTTTCGATTTAAGCAATATCTCTAACGGCCACTCCTCTGGCGAACATTAACAAAATTCTGTCTTTTAACTCTGAATGACACCCTTTGTAACTCAAAGCATGATTACCGATAAACTGCCTACCACAATCATTGCAATAGTAATTTTGTTTACCATCTATTTTTTTGCCATTTTTTTTATTTTTATCCCTGAGCAAACAGGACATTTGAGTGTGATTTCAATTTTCATATTCCAAACATACACTCTTTTGGTTTAAAAATCCCAATATTTATGTCAGCATACTTTTTTTAAATCACCACCTGAAATGATTTTTTATATAATTTCCCTAATTTTTCCCAAAAGGATTTTGTCTACATATGTCCCGTTCTTAAATTCATGCTCTTTCATTCTTCCTTCCTGTTGAAACCCGAGCTTTTCATAAAACCTTATGACTTCAGGATACCCGGCATCAGTCTTACACCATATTTTGTGAAGTCCGATAGTCGAAAAAGCATATTGTTCAAGAAGCCCCAGAGCCTCTGAACCATACCCTCTGCTGCGTGCTGCCTTATCTGCAATGAAAATGCTCAGTCTGGCATTTTGATGACGAAGGTCTATCATATCCAAAGACAGATTGCCGATATGTTTATTGTCGACATTTTGACAAACTGCAAATACGATTTTAGCGTTGTCATTTTGCAGTTTGGCAAACCATTTTTCCTGGTCACTCTTTGTAAAAGGGACCTGCACGCCGATCTTAGAATAAATATCAGGGCGGTGAAGCCATTCCCAGGTGCGGTCAAGATCAGAACATTCAAGTCTGCGAATAAACAGATTGTTCCCCTGTACAATTTTATTCATTGGTATAACGGACAATATTTTGGATTTCATATCGTGGCATACCTGTAAGTTCCTTGATTATCCTTCCAATATATTCACCAAGTATACCAATGCCGGCCAGCATCATTCCACTGAAAAATGATATTGCCAGAATCAACGAAGTAAAACCAGCCACACCAATGCCGCCAAAAATCCACCGAATTAAATAGTAAAGTCCTATGAAAAATGCAAAGCAGGCAGTGGAAAATCCGATCAGGGTAAAGATGCGCAAAGGAGCAACCGATGCATTTATGATGCTTTGAAACGTTTCTCTTATGAGATGGGTGAGGTCATATCCACTTGATCCAAACCGCCTTGATTCATGCTGAACAGGAATGTTCATGGCTTTCTTTGAAAGGGAAACAATCAAAGGCCCCAGTTGCGGAGACGCGATGCGGTAAAGAAGCAGAGATTTAGCAAATGCCGCAGGCATGATTCTGAAGCTGGTAGTCACCAGATCAACAGGCTTGTTGTAAAGGCGGTTCATAATTTTTTTCACAAAATGGGAACCGGCATTTCGAAATGGGGTGTGCTGTTTGCTGATATATTCTCCCATGATGCAGTCCATCAATGGATTCTGATCTATTGCTTCTATGAGTTTAGGTATTTCTTCCGGCGGATGCTGAAGATCGTCATCCATCGTTAGAATGAATTTTCCTTTTGCCTGTTCAAATCCGCAAAGAATTGCTTTGAATTGTCCCACGTTATATAACAGATCGATTCCTGTTACAAAAGCATGTTCCTGCGCCAACTGATTTATCTTGTTCCATGTCTTTTGATCAGGACTGCAATCATTGACCAGAATCAACTCAAACGGCTGGTAGTTTTCCATTGTCTTTTTGATTCGTATAACCAATTCTTCCAGCCAGTCTCCCGACCCGTAACATGGAACAACAATTGAATATATTATTTTGCTCATGCTGCCACCTTAATCTCCAAGACCTGCTTGATGCGAGATACCACTTCTTTATAATTCAACGCACCACATTTCATTAACACATATCCGATCAGGTTGGCATTGTGAACAAAAGAATCCACATAATCTCCAACCTGCTTTGCCAAGGTCATATCAAAAACTTCCGGCACAGATACTTTCAGTTCCTGTAAACCGGGCAATACAGTCAGTTTTCCTGCACAGTCTGCGCCGAAAACATAACTGCTGATCTTTTGAACTGTATCCTGATTGTAACCGGGCACAGAATCACCTAAAGCATATGCCAGCAGCCACTTGGTGAGATCAACACCATAACCATGATAAATCAGGTCTAAAATACCGTTGCCCCCATTGCGTAGCCCCATTTCCAAAATGGTTGCCTTGTTATCATCAACCATTACATCAAAATTTATTGGACCGTTCTCATACCCTAATCTGCGGGACACTTGTAAGATCTCTTTTCTCACAGCCGCTGTCTGATTTTCGTTCAAAAGTCCTGGCAAGGAATGTCCCTGAACAATTACGCCGTTGATATGTTTACAGGTGGTTGTGAAAAAACGGAGCATACCATTAACCAGAAACGCATCTCCGCCGACTTCGGTTCCGGGAACGAAAGATTCAGCACAAACAAGACCTGAACGTGAATAATTTTTTGCAGTATGATAGGCATCTGAAACTGACTGATTTGCTTGCCCTTGATCAATTATTGTCACCCCGCGTGAACCGGATGAATCGTCGGGTTTAATTACAATTTGTTCATCTTGTTTTTGATAAAACGATACCGCATCCAGGGCACACTCACAAATTTTGAATTCAGGGGTGTTGAGATGATTCGTTTTTAAAAAATTTCGAAATGCTGATTTGGATGAAACTGTCTGTGCTGTTTTTCTGGTCGGGCCTATGAGTTTTAATTTATCAACAACAGCACCAACAGAAGGAACACTGACATCTGTCCCAGTCGTGACAATCCCTGAAATACCATGCTTTTGTGCTGCCAGAACAATGTTATCCGCATCTGTTGTGTCCATATCCAGAAAAATATCCGCCAGAGGGATTCCCGGATATTTGCCCTGCGGACTGACCACAATCGTCTCCAAATTCATTTCTCTGGCTGTCTTGATCAACGGGACTTGGTAAATTCCTGCCCCTAAAATCATAATCCGTCTTTTCATTTGGCATTCCCTGGTCGTCAGTTTTTAAGAGGTGGTCGCGCCCCAAATCCGATGCCGCAATATATCAAGCAGATATTTGCCATAACGGCTGTTCTTGCAGGATTCAGCCACACGGGTGACCTGGTCCTCATCGATATACCCCATCCTGAACGCCACCTCTTCAAGGCAGGCGATTTTCAATCCCTGGCGTTTTTCCATGGTGGCCACAAACTCACTGGCCTCCAGCAGCGATTCCTGGGTGCCGGTATCCAGCCAGGCCATCCCCCGGCCCAGAAGCTTGACCTTGATTTTTCCCTGTTTCAGATAGGCCTTGTTGACATCGGTGATTTCATATTCACCCCGGGGGGAGGGGGAGATGGATCTGGCAATGTCAATGACATCATTGTCATAAAAATAGAGTCCGGGTACGGCATAATTGGTTCTGGGGTTTTGTGGTTTTTCCTCAAGGCCGATAACATTGAGCTGGTCATCAAACTCCACGATGCCGTACCGTTCCGGATCATTGACCCAGTATCCGAATATCCTGGCACCCTCTTGGATTTTTGCCGCATCCAGCAGAGCCCGCTGAAATCCCTGGCCGTAAAAGATGTTATCCCCGAGGATGAGGCAGACACCATCATCGCCGATGAATGATTCACCGATAATGAATGCCTGGGCCAGGCCCTCCGGCCGGGGCTGTTCAGCATAGGAAAGGTGGATGCCGATCTGGGAGCCGTCCCCCAGAAGGGCCTCGAATTGGGGCAGGTCCCTGGGGGTTGAAATGATCAGGATCTCCCTGATGCCGGCCAGCATGAGCACGGACAGGGGATAATAGATCATGGGTTTGTCATAAACAGGTAAGAGCTGTTTGCTGATCACCTGGGTGATGGGATACAGCCTTGTGCCGGACCCGCCGGCCAAAATAATGCCTTTCATGTCAATCAACCTCCCGTAAGGGTGTTCAAAGTTTTAAATCGGCTGTGGGGATGATAACCGGCAGCCTGTTTTCCGTTTGCGGTAGGTTCCCTTCATACTGCCAGATATAAACCTGTGCTTCTCTTTTTTTTGAGAAATCAAAGACAATCATAGACTTGTCCAGCAGGGTGAACAATTCAGGCTGTGCAACCGCGGTTTCATGAGCCAGAATCATGTCGGCATGCCGGTCATCCCATTGACTGTTTGTGGCGGTACTGGTCACCATATACCGGATATACCCTTGTTTCAGGATATTTTCTACATCCTTTACATTTTGGGCAACCGGTTCGGGGTCCACCCCGGCATAAGATGACACCCGGATCGCCAGGGTTCTGTCTCCCCTAACCAGTTGCCGTTCAAACTTATGGGGCAGGCACCTGTAACGGAACATCAGGTCCGCATCATTCCAGCAGGAGAGCAGAATGTTGCCCGGCAGATCCAGTTTGGACAGTTTTTGGGCTGTATCATCATGCCCGGTGACACCTGCAGGCATGTTGAAAAAAAAGATCAGGTTCAATATGAGTACCGCACCGGCTGTTGCACCGGCCCCTGCCTGGTGCCATGTTTTTGGGGCAGCAGGTGCAATGCCGCAGATAAATGCAAAAAAACCGGGTAGGGCAAAGAAAAAATACCGGGCCTCGAAATGAATCCGCAGCATGACCTGGAATAGATAGTATGAAAGCAAAAACAGGCCCCAGAACCGGGCCATTTCGTTTTTGTTTTTTATCAGCAGGATAAAGCCTGCAGCAGCAACTATGATAGTGAGTGGGCCGATCATGCCCGGCAGTTCTCTCAGCCAGACGGTCAGATTGTCAAACGTGGCAAAAGAGGATAACCGGTCCGCAACCCCGCTCCGAATTTCATTTTTTGCAAACTGGCCGGCAAATTTGCTCCAGAACACCCCGGTCGCTAAATAGATGCCCGTAGGGGCTGCGATATGAAAAGAAAAAATTCGTTTCCATTGTTTTGAAAAAATTACATACAGAAACCAGGCCGGCAGGACCCCGGCAGAGGTGACCCGGCAGAAGAATGCAACCAAAGCAGCCCCAAACGCCAGCCAGCACAAATGGTTTTTACCCGTATCCACCCATTTGAGAAAGAAAAAGGACCCGATCATGATAAATGCCAGTGCAGGCACCTCGGACATGGTGCTGCGGCCCCAGTGAACCATTTCATGACTGGTGATCAGCAGAATGGAACTTAAAAAAGCGACATGCCAGGATACTTTCTGCAGCCGCAGTATTCTGAAAAAAAAGATGCCGGTGATCCCCAGCATGGCGGCGATAAACAGCCGGCCCGAGGCATAGCTCATGCCGAATACAATGAACCAGATGCCAAGCATAACCGCATATCCCGGCGGATGATAAGGCACACTGAAACCGGGGATCTGGCTATAGTTTTTCTTGGCAAATTCATACGGAGAAAACCATTCTCCAGATAACAGATACTCCCGTATCATTGCCCCGTTATTTAAATAACGTGAATCATCTTCCGGCCATTGGACCCCAGATAGGGATACCTGGAACATGCCGATGAAGATGGTCACAGCCAGGATACCCGACATGCAGAGAAGAGAAGTTTTTTGATGCTGAAGCAGCTTCATGATGTTATTTCAACGCCATAGCTTTTCGCTGGTTGACAATTTCCCGGTATAAAAACAGTTTCATCAGGGCACAGATGGCTATAAGCTGGTAAAAATAGTCCCAGTACTGGGCTGTCAGAAATGCCCCTCCAACAGCATAGGCCCCAAATAAAATCTGAATGGCTTCTGCATAGGGTTTGATCCATTCCATTCCAGGCACCATTAATGCCTGTTTTCGAAGTTTTGATAACATCAGCATTGTACTCAACAAAAGAAATAACCATAAAGACAGCGCCACAAAGCCGTGTTCACCCAGTATGCCGAAATAGGCACTGTGTACTGCCCGGCCATGTTCAAGGAATGTTTCAAAACCGCCACCGGTCAATGGATCCTGAAGCGCCCGGTTCCATGCATAATTCCATGCCCCGATCCGACCCATGGCTGAGCCGTCTTCTTCATAAGTCTGGATGGTGCCCATACGATCAAACCATCCTTCAGGAAGGTTGGGTATGGCCACAAACACTCCTGCGATCAGCAGCGGAACGATTATCCATTTTTTTCGGCTACGGTAAAGCAGGCCCAATATCACTGCAATCAAGGTTAAAAAACCGCCCCTGGACCAAGTGCTTATTACGGAACAGACGCAGAAAAAAAACGTGGCATAAAAAAAATATTTGATTATTTTGTTTTTTGTTTCATGTGCCAGTATAAAAAGCAAGGGCAGTGTCATGTTCAGGGCAAGGGCAATGTGGTTGTTATCATAATAAAAGGTGGCTGAAGGTCCCCATACCCGGTGGCTGAAACCGGTTCCAAAGGCAAAAATACCGCCTTTCAAGCCGATCAAACCGAATGAAATGGCAATGGTGATAACAAGAAATCTCAATTTTTCAGGTGTATTAATCAACCAGAACATCGGGAAAATACCCATATAAATTTTCATGACCTTGATCCACTGCGTTTTTGCCGGTCCTGGAAAATCAGGCATAAAAAAGGTTGTAAGGGTAAACCATATCAACAAAACCAGAAAAAGACAGGTTTCACGGGTCAGGGGAAAGGACTGCTTGTCACGGGTCAAAACCAGGCCGATGGCGGTGGCCATGAAAACAATGGAATAAATGGGCAGGCTTCTTGTGTAGCCCCAGGCATAGCGGTGCGGATTCATATATCCCAGGACCGCCAATGCCAGAACACCCATCCATGGCCGGAATACGCCCAGATAGGTGCTGCCGATGGTAAACAACAGCACCAGCAGGTCTCTCATTTTGTAACGACCTCATGTGCTTCAAGACTTTTATCATCTAAGGTCATATTCATTGTTTGTTGCCTTTTAAAATTTCACTTTTTTTCCTTGCAATAAACGCTTGCTGCTCATTGCCCATAAGATCATATGCCTGTGCGATCTGTTCATAGATTAACGCACGAAATTTCAGATATAGTCGTTTGGATGAATGTTTGAGAGTGTAATTCATTTCACTGACAGCTGTTTTGAGTAGGTCTTCTCTTTTTTTTATGTCAAACGTCACACTCCCCCGCCGGAGGAGGGTCAGTCCCCTTCAGTAGTGATGTATATGGATAAAATCCGGACCGAATCGTTTCATCCAGCTTTGATAGACGTTTGATTTAGAAGGATAAAATCTTGCTTTACAATATTGGGGCAATGCTTGAAATTCGCGTTGATTGTTATATGCCCATCCCATTCCTCCAATTACTCTTTTTGGGGAGTCGTCTGCATAAATAATCACCGGGCAGATCAGAGTAATAGCGCATATAAATGACAGTAGCTTTTTGTTATACTTAAATATCATGAAATAGTTCTTTTTCCTTCCACATTAAAAAACGTCCATAAATCATGCCGACAGCATGGGAAACATTCATGGCCTGGCGCATGGTTTTTTTGTCTTTTTTTAAATAAAGGGCTATGGTTTTCAGGAGGTGTGAACCTGCCTGACTAATCATAAAAAACGGAACACCGAGAACAGTTTTTGGAAAAAATCCGGATTGATATTGGCCGAATTTTCTTCCGGTGTTGAAATGCAGTTTTAGAAAATATCTTCGTTTCAAGCGCCAGGGTTCGATATAATGGTTGATGATCATTTCTGGACAATACAGCATTTTAATGCCGTCCTTTAGGAAAGTGTGAAACATGATGACATCTTCTCCACCCCCAATTCCCTTTCCCTTTCTATTATACCTGACATCGAATCGATATTTTTCAGGAATTTTAAATACGGATATATCGTAGGCGATATTTCCTGTCCAGACCGGGGTCTGTTTGTTCTTTATGATGAATGCACCCGGCCCATGATCAACTTCTCCCAAAAATCCCAGCAGTTCATCTTCAAGCCAGTGGGGCCGTTTAACAGGATCAAATACACATTGGATACGTCCGCCCACGCATTGGGCATGCTCTTTGTGAAACAAACTGACGGCTGAGGATAACCATCCAGGCTGGGGCAGTTCATCATCATCAATGAAAAACAGATATTTACTTTCCAGACTCTCTTCGATAGCTCGGTTTCTGGCAAAGGGAATCCCCTGTTTTTTTTCCACAACACTTCTTAAGGGCGGTCCATCAATGGTTTTTAAATTATCAATCACCATCTGGGTTGTATCGCTGCTGTTGTTGTCAACCACAAGAATTTCAAAGGGTATTGGACATCGCTGCTTTCTTAATTCAGCAATCAGGCGCGGCAGACGATTTGCATTGTTATAGGTGCATATGGCAATGGTCAACATGGGATTTCCTTGTAAAAGAAATTTTGCAAAAGCATTTTTGTATTTCTGATCTGTGCAATCACACCCGGGGGTAATAACGAAGCTGCGTAATAAATAAAAGCCTTAACAGAAGGTTTTGCAATATAGCTGTTCAAAAAATACTGTTTTGCCTGTTTTAAATACCCTCTGGAAAAATTGAAGTATGCCAAATCAGTCCAGGCCCGTGAGATATAGAAATCCAGATCAGTTTCAGTTTCAATCGTGTTGGATTTTACCCATTTTTTTAAGGATAGCATCACCTGGGCAAGATCCTTGAGCATGTTTTGTGTGGCTGAGGTGGCATTGGTTTCATGCCGGGTTCGAAACATCAGCACTTCCGGTATACAGGCGATGGAATGGGTTGCCGCAATTTTTGCCCATAATTCAAGGTCTTCTCCATACCGGATCTGTGGGTTGAATGCCCCGACAGCAGTTAAAACATCTTTTCTCACAAGCACGGTGCCCGTGGGGATAAAGTTTTTTTGCAGCAACATATGCATGGCATGGGGTATGGCCATATACTGGTATTTTGTGAAAAACGGTCTCAGTCCATGCCTGGCCAGTACAGACGGTACCAGTATTTCCATTTTAGGACTGATTTCCGCCATGTCTGCTGCAATCAGGGCTAAGTCGGAATTTTCCTTTATCCAATTTACCTGGGTTTCAATTTTTTTGGTGGTCCACTGGTCATCCGCATCCAGAAAAGCTATCCAGTTTCCTTTTGCAGTGGCTATCCCTTTGTTTCTGGCAGCAGACGGGCCGGCATTTTCCTGGTAAACATAGGTAATTTGTTTGGCAAAAGGCCCAAGTACTTTTTGGGTATCATCATAGGAGCCGTCATCCACCACAATGATTTCATCCACCGGGAAGGTTTGTTTCAAGATACTGTTAATGGCGGCGGGCAGAAAAGCAGCACTGTTGTATGCTGGAATGACCGCGGATATGTTCAGGGCTGCCATCTGAAACTCCTCTGTCTTTTTGCCAAACGGGACCCCCATACAATCACCAGGGCCGGCAAAATCAATAGCGTTGCAATACTAATGAACCGGAGCTTTTTGTGCCTGTACCACAGCCTGTAAAGAAACATCCCGGATTTCACAAGTCGGTTTGGACAGCCTCTGTTTTTTTCCAGAATATCACCGAGTGCTTCAGAATGTAAAAAACACAGATTGTTATATTTTTTCCGTGCAAAGGATAGAATGCGGTCAAGGGCGTTTATGGAGGGCTCCAGACAGGAATTTTGACCGGCATAATTGTATCGATGAGTCGAAATAACTACACCAAGTCCCTGACTGACTGCCTGTTTGATTTGCCGGATACAGGTGGTTTCGGCATCAGGGAAATCCGATGGTTCAAACATGACAGTGCGCACCAGGTAGAGCATGCCTGATGAACTCTTTTGGCCGGGCCGGATAATTTCCGGGCGCTGCACATAATTTCCCTGTCCATCCAGTCCAATGCACCGGTACCCTGCTGTCTGAATATATCGGTACCCGGCATCAGCCCAGATGCTTTCCGTGGTATCATCCCACAGATAACAGGGGGCAACAGTGCTTTTGCCGGCAAATCCAAAAGCCTGCTTAAACAGCAGGACCGCAGTTTCAATAAATTTTTGCTGTGTCTCCCGGTCTATTGGTTGCGAGGGCAGGATTGTACCATCAACATAATGGGCCTGCAGCGGGTGGGGCAGCTGCTCCCATTCACATGGTGTTTCGGCAATCCACTCTCTTACATTCTGTGTGTCTGCAGCAGCGAGTGCCGATATCTTTTCCGGATTATAGTGGGCCAGTCCGTGCAGCTGGGGAAAGAACAGGCCTTTGTCATACATTTTCCGCATGAATATCAGTATGGGGGTAAAATGATCCGGCAGGGTTTTACAGGCATATTCCTGGTATTGATTCTGGCTCATTTTGTCACTGTCCGGGACCGTAAGAATAATATTGGCGGTTAACACGGCAGGTTTTTTTTGAGCATCTGTATGACGTCTCAAGACTGCCAGCAATTCCTTGAGGGCACAGATATGGGTTTTGTCGCCAGGTCCCCAGTCATCACTTTCAATCACAAACAGGACGGCATCACAATAGGGTTCATTCCAGGTCTCTTTGATCAGCCGGTGCCTGAGAATGAAAATCAGCATAGACACACCTGTCCACCAGCAGAGCAGATAAAAACAAACCTTAATCACGGTATCCCATTTGTTTCATCATTTCCGAGATGGTAGGTAATATGGTTTTGATTTTTTCAGGGTTTTCTTCTTTCCATTTGTCCTGGCGGGGTTTTGAAAAGGCATTATAGGGATTTTGCACCAGGGTGGCACAGAATTTTTTCATGTTTTCATCAAAAGGGATGTTGATTTTCTTAAATGCCTGGTAAAAGGTTTCCACAGTATCTGTTAATACATCTTCGTAAAAAATTTCCGTCCATTGGGAATCAGGCACCATGGATCTTGCTGACAGAACCGCCTGGTTGGCGGCGATCCACTGGGCCGCACACACCTGTTCAATAGGGGCATGGGTCATGTTTTCCCATCCGGGAAACAGAAAAAAACACCAGCGGGTATATTGGCCGTTTTCAATACCGAGCGTTGCCGGAAGATCCTGAGACCAGGCACCATATTCATCCGGTCTGCCCCAGCCATGGATCAGGGAATTAATGTTGTCCGGGCCGCTTCTTTTTACCCAGACAAATATGGCATCAGTAAAGAGTTTTAACAGATAGGGAATCCTGAAACAGTTCTGATTGGCTTTGTCCACCATCTGTTTTTTTCCCAGACGGCTGTAATAAAATCTTGTTATCTGTTCCAGGTCGTCGGGTTTGACATCCTTTTCAGACAATTCATGTGATTTCCAATTGTTTTCACTGACCGGATGGAGACGGTCCCACATTTCATGGGATTCTTTGTGCAAAGATGCCAGGTGCCTGCTGTGGGAAAATGTTTTGTAAACCGCGGTTGTGCCTGATCTGGAACAGCCTATAATAAAAATTGGTCTTTCAAGGCGATACCGTTTAATGGTATAAAGCATATTTCTCGCAGTAAAAACACATGAATTAAAATGAAAATCTATGTTTTTTTTAATTTTTGCTGATAGTTGATTTAGCATAATGATTAGAACAATATCCGTAAATTTCTCCCAGCTGGGCTGCCATACGAACCAACCGACACCTTTTATGAGCAAGTTGGGGGTGAATAATTAAGACAAACAAGTTCAGGATCGTTTGTTTTATCAAAAACAATGGGATGTTAAATACGTTAGGTGCTTGTAGCTTCTCATTGTCAATTTTTCTCAATACCTTGTGTCTTAAAAATGATTTTTTTATGATGTAGGATAAACGAAGTCTTTTTTTGTCCACTTGATGGTATTGAATATTATCCGGGGTATATAAGATACGATAGCCGAATTTAAGGGCCCTTAAAACATATTCAACATCTTCTCCCCCTGACAGGTTATGTCCTTTGGGGCCAAGATCTTCTTTAAAAAAACCAACTTTTTCAATCAGATCTCGTCTCAAAATCAGATTACCGGCACCAGGTATAAATCCAGTTTCTTTAATCAAGCACTTTTTTTCTCCCAGATCAAAATTGGGCACAGGAAACGGGCGAATGGCTGTAGAACCTTTTTGATGGACCCACGCTGGTTCACTACCGTCCCACATGGGAATGATTTTTCCGCAAAATCCTGCGCAATCAGGATGTTCTTCTGCAATTTTTAAAATGTTTATCAGATATTCATTGGAAATTACATGATCATCGTCTATCAGGGCGATTAAATCTCCTGTAAGGTTTTTAAAGGCAGTATTCAATGCCAATGATCTACCGGGTTTTTTTTCAGAAAATCTGGAGATTTTGACTGATGCTGAATTATTTTTTATAAATTCTTCAATCATTGATGGTGTATTATCAGTACAACCACTTTCCACAATGATTATTTTAAGAGCGATTTGATCAATACATTTTGCAGTAAATATGGACTGCAGGGTGTCTTGCAGCCATAGTTTGCGGTTGTGAGTGCAAATAACAATGGTAATGGTTTTTGAATGCATTTTTTTACATTTATTCACATGCAGCGTGCTATGGTTATTGGTTTTTGACTTCAACTTGAACTGTAATTTTGTCTTCTACCATTATGGATAGTGGAAGTGCTTCTAATCCAGGAACATAATTAAATTGTCTCGATTGAATCTTCTCCGGTATTTTTATTTCCTGATCTGATGTCACTGATACAAAATTTTTATTTTTCATTATTCGAACAGACCCATCTGAATATTTTTTTGCAGGTTCAGTACTTCTGGAAATAACCGGAATAACAAAATTCAGTGTTTTATCCTTAACCGGTTTATCAATCGTGACCTCAATTTTCAGGTTTTCATGAGTGAATTGATAGCGAATCGTACATCCGATTTTCCCAGTTTCAGGCGGCTGAAGATTTTCATCAACTAAACTTGAATGGGTCGTAATCGTTATTACACCCGGTTCCAGGGAAGTGTTTATGACGGCATTGTAATCGATGATATTTGTGTAGTATTTTTCAGCGATTTTATCATCAAAAACTTGATTGACAATTTTTGAATACAATGGCGGCTTTGGTTTTAATTCCAATCTTGGTGTGAGGGGTTCAATTTCAATACCTAAATCTTTTTGCATATCATCGGGCTCTATCAGGCGGTAAACGTTCAAGCTTGCAGAAATCAACAGACCGACATCCCTGTGCCATAAGAGGCTCAATGCACCACCTGTTGCATGTCCTGTAACCCATTGCTGATAGGGAAAATCATATCCTGTTACTGTTGCACGCCAGGGGCCAAGGGACACAAGATGCGTGTCAATATCGGAAAATGAACGCAGTCCATATTCCGACTGGCAGGGCAGATGGGTTGAAGGCTGATGCGGTTCAGGCAGGTCATGATCGAGTACGGTAGCCAAGGCTTTTGCATGACAGAAGGTATGGTGGATGGAAGGCTTTGCACCATGATGGTAATAATCGGGTCCGCCGTAGAGGATACCTTTGTGGGTGCAGTTCTGAAGAAGCATTGTATTTCGACAGGCTGCTTCCAAAAAAGCTGGGTCACGGTCAGCCAGCAACGCATATGCAGGCTGGCAGCCGTCAGATGTCCGGCCTCCCCACCAGGTCCATTTGTAATTACGTGTTCCCCAGCTGTTATCCCATCCGCCATCCGGAAGCATGAATTCCAGGTGAACTCTAAGCGATTGGGTCACTGCATCCAGCACTTCTTCATCATGCTGGAGTAAACCATACAATACCATTGCCGGCAGCGATTCTTCGACATTGTATCCTAAGTCTACTGGATAACACCCTTTGGGGCTTATGTTATCAGGATATGATTTATTTCCACGACCCTCACCAAACAGCAGCTTGTCTTTTGGTGTAAACCAATTTAATAAACCATGGGCCAGCTCCCGGCTTTTAAGCAAATATTTTGGTTCGTCCAAAAGCTTGCCAAGCAGTGCCATGGCATATGCATTTGAAGCAGGATAATTGATATTGGAATAGTTTATATTTATCGTTTTATAGAGCCATTGACCACTGAGATACATTCGATCTAACCATGAATCATGAACAGTTTTTTCAAGAATCCGGCCGTGTTTCATAAGGGCCTGGGCCATAGAGATTGCAATAAAAACGGTGATTCCCGTCCATTTTTCGTGAATACCATTTTTCCATGATCCATCAGGCAGGGCTACATTGGTCATTGACCATGTCATGACCTTGAGGGCTGCATCCAGGAAGCGATCATCCTGATGACGATCGGCACACCAAAGCAGCGGATAAACAGCGTCTCCGCATCGGCCCATGATACGTCGGTCTGCAGGGCTCCAGATTCCCCCGTTTTGTCGAGGATCGTCAGGTTTGGAAACCTGGTAACGCAGTAAGCCTTGGCACCATTCAGATAATAGATAGTCTGCCGTAACCAGAAGCTGCTCACGTTTTTCTTCATTTGTATTACAGACAGCGGATATTGGAAAACTCAGATCAAGCCCCGATAAGAGTCCCAGTTTTAAAAATCCACGTCGTGTCAACATATGCTGTTCATTTCTTTGTGTTGGGTTGTCATTCCGTTATGGAATGGGGTATTTGCAAAGTCGTTCATGATAAAGTCTTTTTCAGCTTTCGGCGAGTGTTTTTTTGATAAGGTTTTGGAGATAGACAATTTTTTCCTGATTTTTTTCAACATATTGATTCCTTTCCTTCCGGATACGGTTTAGATGCTGCTCAATATTATTCCGGCTCAGCCTGTAACCAAATTCGAAAGGAGAGCTTCCCTGTATACCAATCAAGACACGGTCAAGCATAAGATCTCCGAGTTCCCGCTTATAATGGCTTGCTTCCCAATACCAGTCCATTTCCACCTTTGTCTGGTTCGGACCTGGTACATTTTCTGTAGAAATACTGTTAAATCCGGAAAAATCCCACAATTCAACAACGGATCTTTCATTGATATCCAGTTCTGTTTCAACAATTTTAACCATATCTTTTTTCCACTGTTCATAATCAGACCAGGCTCCCAGCTGCCACATTAGTTCAAGCCATTGTGCATGCAACGGGGAAATGAGAAGGTAAAGTTCTATTTGATTATTTATGCAGAATTGAATCGATTTCCGGAACCATTTCAGAGCATTTGCTTTTTCACCGCTTTTATGACCATAGTCAAGCTTGGTAACACCATCTTCTGCCAGCATGATAGACTGCAGCGTAGCCTCAAAAGCGGCAAAATGTCCGCCTTTTGCCTGTACAATTTCTCGTCGACGTCTTGTGTCCTGACTTCCGTTTCTGAGATATCCGAAGGTTACTTTATTTTGTTCTTTTAATGTTGTATAAGAAGCCTCTATAGCATTATAGGAGATAATTCCCGTTAACATGTCTTTTATCGTTTGTGATTTTGGTAAAAATCCTGCCCGATTTCTCAGCCGACTGCTATCAAACCCAATTTCACTGATCGGTTCAGTATCAAAGCTAAAAAAATCCAGTCCCATCACTACCTGCCTTATGGGGGAGCTCGCATGTGCGTGGACAAGGTAGGAGTATAATTCGTAGATTCTGGCGCTTGGCAGAGACAGATTGTACACCGGGTATGCACTTTTGGCCCAACCCGGATGTTCGGGATCAAGGCCGGTCTCAGCCCTTGAACTTCCAAGAATAAGTCCGTGGGGTTGAAATCGTGACACCTGATGGGCCTTTATCATTCGTGCATTAAAAAACATCCGGGGTTTTATTTTGTTAAAACCATCAATGGCGGGGGTTCCAACGAGTCCGAAAGGATCAAGTGTTGTTGTAAAAAGAATAACGGCAAGCAAAGCAGCAATACCTGACCAGAAAAATGATCTTAAAAACGGTTTGAAGGTTTGCTTTTTATCTGTGTCAGTGGTCATGTTGCACGCTAATCAATCTTTGCTGAATGTTTGAACGATTTTTGTGTACAGACGAAAAGGAAAAAGAGCAGGAAGCATGTATTTCCAATCCGTTTTTCTACCGTATCCGGTTTTTACGACCAGCCTGAAGATTTTGTGAGCAGCTGATAAATTCCTTTCCCAATAACAAATGTATGCCCTTTGGAGCAGTTCACCGTGGATGAGTTTTTTAACAATTTTTTTTCCGACTCTCTTTGCTATTTCAGGATGCCGGGAAATAAACTGTTTTTGAATTTTCCAGTGATTTTCTGCAATCAACGCCCGTTTTCCAGTTATTTGACCGCTGCCGTGGTGTCTGTAAAATGCGAGTACTTCAGAAACAAGGACAACTTTTAGGAAAGGGGACATTCTCAACCATAAATCATAGTCCATGCAGGTGCTCCACTGTTCATTGAATCCACCAATTCTTTCTATACAGGCTTTATCGCATAATACAGCATGGATAGGCCATTTGCAGCCGGCCAGAAAAAGGGCGGGTAAGTCAACCTTGTTGTAATCCGGCGGGATAAATGGCCGGCTTCTTTTTTCGGACAGTCCTATATTCTGCCAGCCGCAGTAAGCAAGTCTATAACCGGACCGGGATTCTGACGAGATTGCTTTCTCAAGTTTTTCAAGGCAATCTGCCGCCCAGTAATCATCAGCGTCCAAAAACGCGATGTATTTTCCTTTTGACATTGAAAGCGCTTTGTTTCTGGCAGGTCCAGGACCTTTATTTTTCTGTTTCACAATCTGAATGCGGGGATCGTTTGTTTGTAATTTTTCAAGAATTGCCAGAGAACCGTCGGTGGAGCCGTCATCAACAATGATTAATTCCAGGAATTTATAAGTCTGGTTCAATACACTTTCAACACTTTTTTCAATGTAAGGTTCTGCATTAAAACACGGCATGATTACAGAAATCAAGCTGGAATCAGGTGAATTTGTCAGGTGTTTTTTCATTGCCGCAACTTTTCTTTAATACGGTTTTTATAATAGCTGAGCATTTTCTCCCATCTGGCATCATTGGTGGCAAACGCAATTTTTCTGGCAAATGTTGCCAGAGAATCTGAAGAAAAAATGGTTATTCTGGGTAAAAGAAAAAGGTTCTGGCCCGGCTTGACCCATCCGGGTCGGACAGAACAGGCAAGGGCGTATCCTGCTTTTTGGGTCAATTCAAGTGTCTGGTTTGTAAATCTTCCATAGGGGTAGGCGAAACTGATCACCGGTTTTTTGATGATGGCTTCCAGGTCCATCTTTGATTGTCTGAGTTCCCGGGCCGCGGTTTCAACTGTCAGTGTTTGCATATCAGGATGAAGAACCGTGTGTGAACCGATCTCCATCCCGTTAGAATTCATTTCAACAATCTGTTCCCGGTTCAGCATCTTTTCATTTTTTGAATCTTCCAACCATGTAGAATAGCCTCCCATGCATCCGGATACAATAAAAAAAGTAGCACACATGCCTCTTTGTTTGAGTGGCTGATACGCATTCTTGTAATTGTTTTTAAAACCGTCGTCAAAGGTCAAAATGATGGTTTTAGGGGGAAGTTTTTTTGGGTTGAGCAGATCCTTTACAAGGGCTGTTTGCCAGCCATTTTTTTTTAAAAAATCAAGCTGTATTGAAAATGTGTGTGCATCAATTGCATATTTAAATAACTGCTCCTGATTTCCAGGTGCTATACCATGATACATGAGTATTACAGGATATTGAGCATCCTGGACAGCCCTGTAGAAAATTAATTTTGAAAAAAGATCCATCTGGTATTCAATACCTCTTTGGGTTTTGATTGTTTTAAAAACCCTTCAGTCAAGCGGAATTAAAATTGAAAATATAAAAATTCAGTGGGCTGGGAAAGGTGTAAAAAAGATGAGAGGCCGATCAGCGCAATTGCAATACCCCAGACAGTGATCGGCCGCCATTGCAGCCGGGTGATATTAAATGGGATTCCTTCTTTTCTAATGTACTGCTCTGCATTCAAAGCCGGTCGATAACCTACCAGCCATTCCTGCGTGTTTGGCCAGAACCAGATTACAAACAGCCAGAAAAGAAGGCCAAACACGGACTGGTAGTCTGATGCTGTTATCCATGGCCCTTTGAATTCAAACCCTATGACCTGGAGTGCAGATTCCAAAGGGCCGATGCGGCCTTGGAGCGTATGGGGAAGATTCCGCATTCCTTTTAAAACGGTAGCTGCGCCAGAAAAGGTTTCCGATCGGAAAAATACCCAGGCAATGGTCACACAGACAAAAGTAAAGAAACGTAATAAGGTGGTGGACCATAAATTTTGAAGGGGCCGCTTTCGGAAGAAGCGGAACATGTGGTTGACGATCAACATAAAACCATGCATCCCTCCCCATATTACAAAGGTCCATCCGGCACCGTGCCACAGCCCGCCCAAAAGCATGGTAACCATAATATTGACATATCTGCGAAAACGTCCCTTGCGGTTGCCTCCCAGTGGCACATACAGATAATATTTCAGAAATCTTGACAAGGTAATATGCCATCTCCGCCAGAATTCAATGATGCCAGTAGCCCTGTATGGCGAGTGGAAATTAAGCGGCAGATGGATGCCGAACATTCTCCCAAGTCCGATAGCCATATCAGAATACCCTGAAAAATCAAAATATAACTGGAAAGAATAAGAAAATGCCCCTCTCCATGCATCGAAAAAACCCAGGGCCGCACCCTGTTCACCAGCCATAAACACCGGGGAAGCAATGAGCGCGAAATTATCTGCAATGATGACTTTTTTAAACAGACCGATACAGAAGATTGAAATTCCGATGCTTAAATCCATTTCCACAGGCCGGTCTACTGTCTTTTGCCTGAGCTGGGGCAGAACTTCCTGGTGATGCACTATGGGACCTGCGATCAATTGCGGGAAAACGGACACAAAAACCGCATATTGCAGCAGATTGTAATCATTTGTTTCTCCACTGTATGCATCAACCAGGTAGGCAATCTGTTGAAAAGTAAAAAAGGAGATGGCCAGGGGTAAAAAAATGGCTTCAAGTGAAAAGTTTGTTTCAAAGAGGGTGTTGGCAGTTGAGATAAAAAAATTGTAGTATTTGTAATACCCAATTAACAACAGATTGGCAGACACACCGACCACAAGGGTATAAAATCGCCAGGGTTGCTTCAGGTTTGATCCGGGGTTGAGAATCAAGCCAAAAAGATAGTTTGCCAGGATGGATCCGATCAAAAGTATCAGATACGCCGGGTTCCACCAGCCGTAAAAGAAAAGAGATGTACTCAACAGCCAGAGCAGTCTGCCTGTATAGTTTCCGGAACGTTCAAGCTTTAAATAAATAAACAGCGTGATCGGCAAAAAAACTAAAATGAAAAAATAGGAATTAAACAGCATGTTATTTCTCTATAAAACCTGTCGTTAAAACTGTCCGCCGGCGGTATTTTCAACTTCTATCTGCTTGACATTGTATCCATTTTCAACCAGGGATACCGTGATCTTGGAATCTGATGCAACTTTATAGCTTCTAATCGTAATGGGGCGTTTAATCTTGTCCAGAAATATGGATACTGAAGGAGCATTCTTAGTTTTTAGAATAAGCTGATTGTTGTTTATCCTGGCGGCAACATGGGCAAAGTGCCCCTCCCTCAACGGATTGATTCCGAGCCAGAAAAATGTTTTTTTTTTCATCAGTGGTTATCTTTAAATCTGTATACGAACGGCCTGCAATTTCATCTTCAGGTTCTGAAATGTTCTGAAAATAGCGCAGACGGTTCAACACCCATTCCGGTGTAAAATTGCCTGCCTTGTGGGGTGCGCCGTGAAGCCAGTGAACATAAGGTTGAAACCGGTTTGCGGCTTTGATTTTTTGGAATAAATTCAGGGTCTGTTCCGGCGGAACTATCCTGTCGTTGGTACCATGCCAGAGTATCAAGGGGACATATTTGAAATTGGCGGCATAGTAGATCGAAGATCTTCGATGAAACTCAAATGGGTTTTCGGCATAGTTTCCGCATTCAGCAATGACCCCTTTTTGCACCTGGGTGTTTTGATCAATCCATGATTTCAGATCGGAAACACCCATGCCAGCAACTACAGCAGCAAACACATCAGGGTATTTTGCCGCCATGATTTGGGCAAGCATACCTCCCATCGAACGGCCGGCCAGGTAAATCCGGCTCTCATCAATGTTATAGTTTTTTTTCATATGGTTGATGGAATCAATAATATCATGCTGGGCGCCTAAGGCGGCAAGGGATGTGGTTCCATCAGTGTTTTTCCCATGAAGTTCAGGGCATATTACATACCATCCTCTTTTTAAACAGGCATCATAATATCCCTGCTTTTTCGTGGTAAATCTGTTTCCGCCCCAGTAATGGGCTATCACCAGCAATGGTCTTGCTTTTTCACTCCAGTTTCCCGGGATAAATGCGGCTGTCTTTTGAATGCTGCCGTCAAAACTGCTGTTAAAAGAAAATTCGATTTCATCTGCATTTTTTTGTACACCCGCTGATAAAAAAAGTCGCCAGGCAGCTGAAAAGAACGATCAGGCTGAGTCGGTGAATCTTAAACAATGATTTTAATATCATGATTAATCGCTGGTTAAAAAATTTTTTTTAATAATGTTTTACCGGTTTCCAGAACCATTTGCAGTTCAGGATGATTCTTTAAAAAGGCCGCCAGAAGAACCCATGACAGCCCATATCCTGCTGCAGCTGCCAGGGATATCAGCAACATCTGCAGCAAGTCCGTCGCCCTGTACGAAGCACCTAAAAATGAAATCAGGGCAAAAGCAGATAATATTCCAACAAACCCTGCGCATAGATTGGGCCATACAGGTTTCCACAAATTTTGCCAGGTCAGGTTTATGCCATTTGATAATATGTTTTTCATTAAAAGGAGCATGATAAATGCTTTTATGGCAATGCCGGAAGAAACGCCGATCAATCCCCATTTTGCGCCTACTATCACAGCGGTAATGGTGAATATGACATTCAGACATTGTACCTTGGTTTCTTGTTTCACAAGGTTCTGGGCATCACAGAATGCCCCGCATGTCATGCTGACAACCGTTGCAAATGATCCGATGAGCATGATCTGCATGGGGAGTACGGCATCTGCCCATTTCTCGCCGTAAAGATTGATAACAAACCCTTCACCAATGACAAACAATACTATTAAAGGCAGATAAATGGCAAAGGTCAGAGCGGCAATCATTTTTTGAAACAATAAAACAGAATCGGCCTGGTTGTCGCGTACCTGTGAAAGGGCCGTGAAGAACATCTGGTAAAGATTGGTTCCCAGCAGATCAACCGGCATCCTTCCCAGAGAAAAGGCTTTTACATAGATTCCCAGGGGCCGGATACCAACCAGTTTTCCAATCATCATATTGTCAATGCGGTTTGAAAGTAAATTCAGTGAATTGTTCAGGTGCAGGCGCCAGGTAAAATCAAAATGGGGTTTAACGTCAGCCAGTGAAAATCTGAATATCGGTTTCCAGGGCGCATATACGGCCATAATGGCGGTTAATAATACACTTGACAGAATACCTGAAATAACAAGGCTGAAAACGCCAAAGCCCTTGTACGCCAGAAATATGCCGCAGGATGAAGAAATTACCACCACAACCATGGAGATTCTGCTGACCAGAGCATAGTGCATTTTCCAGCGGAGTATGCTGCCGTTTATGGTATTAAACGGTACGATGAAAAACTGCAGGCACACAAGAATCATAACCGGTGCAAACCGGGTATCTTCATAAAACCGGCCAAGGAATGGTACACTGAATAGAACAATGACCATTAAAACAATTGCTGCTGCCTGCATGAGCCAGAATACCGTGCTTAAGAGGGGTTCATCAAGGGTCTTTGCCCTTAATAGTGTGGCTGGCCAGCCGAAATTAACCTGCAGAAGCAGCATGTTTGCAATGGCCGTGACCGCCGCAAACACACCAAAATCAACCGGGTTCAGCAGCCTGGCCAGAACAATGCCGGCCCCAAAGTTGAAGACTGTGACGAAAATGGTCTGCAGGTATTGCCAGGCAATACCTTTTTTGAGTTTGCTGCCCAGGCTGGTGTCGTTTTCAGGGGCATTCTGGTGACCTGTCATTTGCTGGTCTTACCAAGCAGGATGTCGTAAACCGCCTGCACATTTTTTACATGTGCTTCAACGGAAAATGCATGAAGTGCTTTTTGTTTAGCTGCATTTCCCAGATCAGTCCGCAGTCGGGGGTTTTCATGGAATTTCAATATCGCATCAGCCAGGTCCTTTGCATCGCCAGGTGTAAACAGGAGGCCTGTCTTTTCATGGTCTGTCATTTCAGCGCCGCCGCCGTGGGCCGGGGCGATCAAAGGTCTGCCCATAGCCATGGTTTCTATGACCATTGTGCCCAGTGGCTCCGGAGAGGTGGAAGCTGATACCGCAATATCCACGCCGTTGTAGACAGCATCCATGTCGGTCTGGTGGCCGGTAAAAATGACCAGATCTGTGAGATTTTCATGCCTGACCCGCTGTTTGAGTTTTTCTTCAAAGTGCCTGAATTCATCCGGTGCCCTGCCGATGATCATCATGCGCAGACCGGGGATTTTATCTTTCAATAGTCTGGCCGCTTTCAGAAAGATTTCCTGTCCTTTCCAGGGAATGAGCATGCCGATCAGCCCTACGGCAAAGTGATCCGG
>KB225184.1_pt3 | contig 23441 bp, 24 predicted proteins | sample 524768 | NCBI WGS metagenome assembly AMQJ01 (sample SAMN00998488, study PRJNA167727) | sediment metagenome | isolation source: subsurface aquifer sediment | place: USA: Rifle, Colorado | collected Aug-2009
TTACGGACCTCTTGTAAAATTAAATCGCATAGGTAAAAATGGAAGAATAATACAAGTGTATAAATTACGAACCATGCATCCTTATGCGGAATATCTGCAGGAATATGTGTATGACATGTCGGATTTACAGGAAGGGGGTAAATTTAAAGATGATTTTAGAATAACTACGATCGGGAAAATTTTTCGTAAATTTTGGTTAGATGAATTACCCATGTTTATTAATTTTTTTCGCGGAGAGTTAAAACTGGTTGGGGTACGGCCATTAAGCAAACATTATTTTAGTTTGTATAATAAAGATTTGCAGGAAAAACGAATCAAAACCAAACCCGGCCTCATCCCTCCTTTTTATGTGGATATGCCCAAAACGCTGGATGAAATTCAGGCATCAGAAATGAAATATTTACTTGCATACGCAAAACATCCTTTCAGAACCGATTGGAAATATTTTTGGATAGCGGTGTGGAATATAGTTTTCAGGAAAGCGAGAAGCTCTTAGGATATGGGAAGACCTTGGGAGAGGGAGATGTGGAGAGGGGGAGACTTGGAGTGTGGGGAGACTTGGAGAGAGGAAGATATGGGGAGAGGAGAAAAAAATGGTATAAATTAATCAACATATTATGAGAATTACAAAACATACTGAATTAGAGGTGTATAAAAAGGCATTTGAAGCTGCATTAGAAATATTTGAATTATCAAAAAAATTTCCAAAGGAAGAAAAATATTCATTAACTGATCAAATAAGAAGAGCTTCAAGATCTGTATGTTCGAATTTGGCTGAGGCTTTTCGTAAAAGAAGGTATCCGAAAGCTTTTATATCAAAACTTTCCGATTCAGAAGGTGAAGCGGCAGAAAATCAAGTATGGTTGGAGTTTTCATATAATCACAGTTATATTTCGTTAGAAGATTTTGATAGACTTACTCTTGTATATGATCATATTATTGGTAAATTAGTAGTCATGTCAAATCAACCTGAAAAATGGAAAATTTAGGAATCATGAAAAAAAATAACCCACTTATCTCTCCTTCTCGTTTTCTCACTATCTCATTCTCTCCCCTTCTCACACTCTCTTTTTCTCTACTGTTCCTGTTCTCTTTTTCTATTACCGCCCAGGAAGTCTACCATCATACTTCCAACCAATCTATTTATGACTTTTTAGACGAATTTGCAAGCATAGGTGTAATTGAGTTGAATACTACCATAAAGCCATATTCGAGGGTTTTTATTGCCGATAAATTACAAGAGATACAGCAAAGTGATTATTCATTAACGAAGCGTCAACAAGATGAGCTGGATTTTTATTTAAAAGATTTTAATAAGGAATTAAAAGCTCATTACGATCGAAAGAATAAGAACTTCGATAAGCGATTTGACATTCTATATTACAAAGACAGCCTTTTTACTTTTTCGGTAAACGCCATTTTGAGTGCTGAATATTTCATGAACGACAGCGGAAATTTTTACCATCGTTGGAACGGAGCCGAAGCTTTTGCTTACATTGGCGATCACTGGGGATTTTATGCCAGTCTGCGCGATAATCACGAAAGCGAAATCCTTACCAAAGAAGATTATTTAACTCAGCGAATGGGAGCTAATTATAAAGGTAGTGGAGATTACAGTGAAATGCGAGGAGGAATAACTTATACCTGGGATTGGGGAAGTTTTGGAGCTGTAAAAGATCATTTTGAGTGGGGTAATAATTACCATGGTGCAAATATTTTTTCGGGCCGTACTCCCTCTTTTGCACATATTCGATTGAATTTAAAACCGGTTGACTGGTTCGAGTTTAACTGGGTTCACGGATGGCTGGTTTCTGAACTTATTGATAGTGCCTCAACGGTAACTTTCACCAATGCCTATGGCACAGATCGAATCGAAGATATGTTCGATAAATATCTGGCTGCTAATATGTTTACCTTTAAACCATTTAAAAATTTCTATATCTCTGCCGGGAATTCAGTTATCTATAGTGCCGATGGGCCTCAACTTCAGTTTTTGATCCCGGTAATGTTTTACAAATCTGTTGATCATACGTACAATGCAACCGATCAGTCGGGTAGAAATGTAGGCCAAAACTCACAAATGTTTTTTGATCTTAGTTCGCGAAATATTAAGAAAGTTCATTTATCGGCTACTTTGTTTATTGATGAATTATCGACCAGTCGTATTTTTAACGACTCAGTATGGAATTTCTGGAGCATTAAAACAAGCATGCGAATTTCTGATTTAATTCCTAATACCTTTATTACAGCTGAATATACTAAATCAATGCCATTAACCTACAAGCATAATATACCAACTACTACTTTCGAAAGTAATGGATATAATTTGGGTCATTACTTAATGGATAACTCGCAGGAAATTTATGTTTCAGTTATGCACAAACCCTTTAGAACGCTTAGCTTAAAACTTTCTTATTTATTTGCACAAAAAGGAAAAGATTATGATGATTTAGGCGGATCCCGCCTGGGTAATCCTTTTATGGACACCGTTGAATGGGAAAACAAAACCATCGCTTTCAGAGCCAGCTACCAGATTATTAACGATGGATATATCTTTCTGAATTATGTAAACAGTAATATAACCGGTGATTTGGATAAATATACCGCTCCGGTGTTCCACGGGAAACAAAACACCATTTCGTTCGGTGCCAATTTTGGATTTTAAATTTTTTTTTTCACCACTAAGCCACTAAGAACACTAAGAAACACTAAGTGTTCTAGGTGAACTTAGTGTCCCTGCCTGCTGATTTAACTGCCGTAGGAAGTCAGGCAAGCTAGTGGTAAATCAAGTACGAACTCTATTTTTTACAAAAATTCTTGAAATTATTTTATCCATCTCTTTCTGCTTCTCCTCTTCTGATAATGATGTGATCTCAGTAACATACAAATGTTCTAATACTTCCATCCCGCAGAATTCAAACACTCCGTGATCCTGAGTAATTTTTAATCCTTCGTAAATATTCGATTTTTTGAGCGATTCTTCTGTCATACCTGCCGTTGTAATTAAACGTACTTTCTTTCCCTTTAGCAATCCCTCAGGGCCATGTCCGTTTATTTTAAAAGCGAAACCATTAATAAAAACCCTGTCGATATAACCTTTTAAAATTGCAGGAAAAGCATTCCACCATAAGGGATAAATGATTGTAAGCTGATCTGACCACGAAATGTAATTCTGTTCAACCAGTATATCCGGACAAATATTTCCTTCTTTATTGAATTTAAGCTCGCCCTCGGTTAAAACAGGATCTATTTTCAACTCATAAAGATCTCTGATTTTAACCTGATCGTCCCTCTCAATAAAATGCTTTTCTAATTCATTCTTAATAATTTGACTAAAACTATCTTTTTTAGGATGTGCTATAATGATTAACTGATTCATTTATGTTTGCTTATTATTACTTGTTTTTTAAACAAGGCTGTTCTTTAATTGTTCAGATTACTGTTTCTTTTATCATTTATTATTTTAAAAAACATCATACTCTAATTTGATCTGTTCATTACCTGATAATACGCGTTCATCGGAAATAATTTGTAACTACTCAGCTAGTTTAAATGGTGTTATTTAATTAAATACCAATAGGATAAGCATTCCACGCAAAGTTCGCAAAAATTATCGCAAAAACCGTAAAGTGTTTGTGGTAAGCCCTTTGCGGTTTTTGCATTTCTTTAACTTAGCGTTCTTTGCGTGAACTTTTTAATCATAAAAAACAAATAATCAATAATATAAATTACTTGAGTATTTACAATAATTTTTATATTATTTGTGTCCATCGTTTCTTTGCTAAAAAATTAATATTGATCGGGTCAAGTTAAATTCTTAATTTCAATATTTCATATTAAAATCTTTAGAAAGCAATGCTCATCAGTATTTGCTTTCTTAAAAATGCACATTTAATAATAAAGTTAAAATATTAGAATACGATTAATAAAGTATAATAACCTAAGTTAAAATATTATATAGAATAGATAATATGGTGCCATTAGTTAGTAAGTTTGTGTAAAAATTTAATATAAATACTACCTTTAAAAATAAGTCAAGATCTCCGTTGAATTTACCTTTTATTATCTTTCAATATTACCTTTTAGGTATTATTTGACCCTAAAAGCATAGGCCATATTGCTCATTTTCTGTCCAAATCCATAATCAACAATATTAAGGAAAGCATAAATCTGACCTTTTTCTATTATTATAGCTCTTTCACTCATTTCTTCAGTAATTTCTTTTACATTTTCATCATAATAATGTGCAATTACTTTATAACTCGACATTCGTACTTCGAAGTTTGCGGCCTTTAATGCACTATCTACTTTTACTAATCTCAATGCACTCCCTGTATAATCAAGAAATTTCACTTTCAAATCTTCTGAACTTTTAATAGTAAAAATGGAATCAATATCTACATAATAAGAAATATCTAAACAAGTACTCCACCCGCTACCTTTTTCTTTATCTTTCGAGTTCATAATACTTTTGGGCAATAAAATATAATCCTTTGATGAAATTAAAAATAATCCCTTATTTTCGGGAATTTTTACCAATGTAATTTCACCCAAAGGATATTTCGATTTTTCAAATATTACATAATGCTGCTCATACTCTATATAACTATCTTTTTCAATTTTTAAATCAATTTCACCTGAAACATAATCCAAAAAGAATTCTCCATTCTCATTTGATATGGTTTTAAAATCAGAATTCTTTATCGAAACCGAAACATTTTCAACTGGATTCCCCAGATTATCAATAATAGTTCCTGTTATTTGTTTCTTTTCACACGAACTAAACATCAAGCTAATTATTAGTAGGTAGATATAAATAATCTTCATTCATTAAATAGATTATGTTATTTTGTTCATTAATTTTTCACCATTATCATAAATCTTTAAAGATCTAGATTTTTCTATTACTGCATTGTTAACAAATTCCTTAAATGTAATTTCATGAACAACACAGTAAATCTTTATTCTCTTTACAAGATTTTCATCCAGATCAATTAAAGTAGTAAATCTATTTTTCATTAAATTATCAAATTGTTATTATTAGCAAATATACAAAAATAGCGCATATATGCGTTTATCACGGGGCATAAATTATACCACTTTAGTGGTATGAAATATCGCGATGATCAAATATTAAAAAAATTTGGTTTAAATCTCAGACAGATTAGAACTTCAAAAGGTATTTCACAAGAAGCTTTAGCTATGAAAGCAAATATTCCTGCATCTCAAATTGGAAGAATTGAACGGGGAGAAATTAACACAACAATATCCACAGCTCATCTTATTTCTCAAATATTAAAAATTCCTTTTTCTTCTTTATTTGATCTTTAAATTTTTCTTTTATTTAAAATATTTTAACTTCTTTTTGGCTCTTTTTTGTCTTTTTTGTCTTTTTTTAAAAATATAGTTAAATCCCTAATTCCCGATTCTATAAATAAAGTAGCACATTTTTTAAATAATATTAATATTTCATCGATACAAAAATGATATTATTATCTGCCTGTATCACTGATCTTTAACTTTGTTAATTTAAAAAAGATTCCATATCTTTATTGCTCATTTAATTTATCATAAATGAATCAAAAAATATTGCTTCAAGAATTATATAAGAATGAAAAAGAAATAATTCACAGACTTCTTGCCATTAGAGCTGCAATTAAAGGTTTTGGAGGTAGCTTAAAAACATATCAATATTCAGAAAGCAATAACCTTATTTTAAAATGTAATTCACAGGAAGAACTGGATTCTCAATCTAAAAAAGTAATCCTGATGGAAATGCCTTTTGATATTAATTATGAACCTAAGTGGACTTTAGAAGAAAAAATAAATTATTCCCTGAATATATTGAAAGAAGCAGATGTTGATAGAATTACCGATTTTATTATAATACGAGAAACCAATCTAAGTAGAAAAACATTACGGAATTCCGTTTCTAACAGAACTTCATTAATGAATAAAGAAAAGAAAGTGAAATCAATTATAAAAAAACAAAAAGGAAGAAAGGAGAAGCATATTTATACTTTAATTTAAAAAAAATACAGGAAATTGCGTTAACAATTTCCTGCGTTTTACAAGGCATATAGTAGTTACACTAACATGAGATAATCTCTCACAGCCCTTGTTTTGCTTAAACTCAAATATACAACAAAAATTAAAAAATTAAAAATATGATGGTTAAAACAATAATTATTACAGGAGAGGACATTTTCCTTTCATCTAAATATCTAGAAAAATGTGAAATTTCTAAAAACACGATATACAATGGTAAATCCAGAAATCATAATGGATTATCAATGTATTGGGTACATTTTAAAGACAGAATAAATAAAAATATTACTTATTTTAAATATAGTTCTATTCCTATTAAAACACGGAAAAAACTACCATCTGTAAAAGAATTAAGAGCTATTGTTCGTTACGAAAAAGAAAAAAAAGATCTGGATAAAAAAAATCTAAACCAACTTAAATTATATACTTCATTTGAAATTAGGATAAATGATGCCTGGACTAATGTAGTACCAATTTATCAACAATATTTCCATGAATTTAATCAAATAAGGAAATACTGTAGAACTCATATTGCCTTTGAATTAATCATTAATCTAAAAAAATTTGGCTATTCATATCAGGAAATTTACTCTGTTTATAAAGATCTTGATGATTTAATTTTCAATACTAAAAGTTTAGACTACTTCGCTCAAAAATTAAATACAGCTAAAAACTCTAAAATTGAAAATGTATTATTACATGGTCTTAACGGAAAAGAAAGCAATAATAAAAAAATAACAATTAAACATGTCGCTTTTATTAAAACTTTATATATTAATCCCAGAAAATATTCCATATACCACATTCATAAACAGTTAGGGTTGTTCTGTGATAAACACAACTTAAACAAACTAACCATAAGTTCTGTAAAAAGAATTATTAACGATGATAAATTCCAAAATGAATGCAATCCTATTAGGCATGGTCATGAATGGGCAAAAAAATATTTGCTCCCAAACATTGATAGAGAAGATCCGAAATACCCTGGAGATGTATGGCAAATGGATGGTACTACCCTCCAGTTTTTTACTTTAAATGAATATAATAAATCTATCAGATATGACATATTTGCTATTATGGATGTTCATTCACGAAAAATAATTGGATACTCCTTAGATGAAAATGAAAATTGTAAAATGATATTTGAAGCTCTTGAATCATCTTGTATAAGCACAGGGTATTTTCCATCAGAAATTGTATTTGATAATTTTTCTGCTTTTCATACTGAAGCATTTGTAGAATTTGAAAATCAATTAACATTGCTCGGTGTAAGGTGTCGCAGAACGAAGGTAAACCAACCAGAAGATAAAGGACATATCGAAAGTTTCTTTAAGGTTTTTCAATCCAAATTCTGCAAATATGAGTTTGGTTATATTGGAGATGGTATAAGATCTAAGGACAAAAACGGGAAACCTGCTCCGGAACTAATAAATCATTATTTAAAAAAGAAAAACACAAGAAATAAAGAACAATTAGATGATCTCATTAAAAAATTAGTTTCAAAATACAATAATACTAGACAAAACGAAAAGCCTTCTCCTATAACAAAATTCAATATTAAAGAGCCAAAGCACATTATAAAACTGAGTAAGGAAAAAATTGCTTACTTATTCTACAAAAAGAAGCGTATTAAAGTATTAAAATCTACAGTTAAAATGATTATTAACAATAGTATTCACAAATACACTTTTCATGATGAATCATTATCTTTTGACTATAATAATAAAACTCTCATCATAGCTTATAAAGAAAATAACCTTGAAAAAATATATCTGTTTGATCCTCTATCCAAGAAACACATTATTACCTTATATAAAGACATACCCGTTCCTGTGGCAAGCATATATCATACTAAACAGGATAAGCAAAATATTATTAAACATGCTCAAAGTAGAAGCGATATCTTAAATATGGTTGTATCGAAAGCTAAAAGAAACCTGAGAGTTATCGGAGAAGAAAAATTTAATGATGAGACTGCCATTGTAATAAACAGTCTTACAAAAAAAACAAATATTAAAACTGCTGAAACTAATGAAATATTACATAAACATAGAAATAGAAAAGAGAAAAAGGAAAAAGCATTAAAATCAAAAAAAGATATAGGAATTAAATATGAGTATGAATTAGAACTTTATAACAAGAAAGCAACTTTTGATATAATTAAAGATTAATAATAATGAAAAGCGATAAAAAAATAATACTGGGCACTCAAAATTTTAACATTATTCAAACAGTTTGTAATGACGCAATGAAGAATTCTAAACTCATTGGAATAATTGGCAATACTGGTTATGGAAAAACAATAGGTCTTATGGATTATGCTAATAAAAATGAAAATGTTTATTATTTGAAAGTAAGAAAAAGTCACTCTCCTAAATCATTTCATTTAGATATGTTAGAAGTGGTTGGTGATAAAAATATGGATTATAACTATCTTTTAACCATGATTATTAATCAGATTGTATCCATTTTAAAAAACAAAAACAAAAATAGTTTAATCATTATTGATGAGGCAGGGAAACTAAAACCAAAAATGTTAGAGTTTATCCATGAACTTAGAGATTTAACAGAAACATCTACTGGAATAATACTTGCAGGCCCACCCAATTTATTTGACAACATGATGAAATGGAAAGCAAAAAATATAACCGGAATAGCAGAAATCGAAAGACGTATTTATTATTGGCAAGAATTATTTTCCCCTACTCCAAACGAGATCAAACAAATATGCATTATAAATGGGTTAAAAAATGAAGAGGTCATTAATACCTGGATAAAAAAAATAGAAAACTTTGGAAACCTGTTTAAGGAAATAGAAAAGTATAAATTATACTTGAAAAACAAGGACCAAAACAAAAACCAAGATAATAATTTAATTGAGGACATCAAGAAAAAACAAAATAGTAAAAAAAGTCCTGATCAAAATAAAAAGCAGAGTGAAGATAATGATGTAGATAATGATAAAAAATAACGGTGGATTTCCAACAATTAAATCAAATGTTAATTGATGTTCAATAATATTAGAAAGAGAACTTTCCCTAATTAAATTTCTTCCTTGTTTTTCTTTATTAGGATTGTTCCGTTCAAAAACTAGATAAGGAAATTTAATATTCTTTTTCTGCCAAATAGTTTTAGGATTTAAATAACTAATCAAGACAAGATATAAACTAAATGAAGTAACTTTTATAGCTTCAGGATTAATTTCAAATCCAAAGATTGAATTTAATAAAATATTCTTTAAATCTTCAAATTCAGGTTTCCGTTTATTGACAAATTCCCATCGATCAACTAATCTACGATAACTTTCTACAAGAAAAATTCCTGAACCGCATGCTAAATCAAGTATTTTTAAGTTGTAATTATTGTTATTATTGTCGGCCCAAGGTAAGCTTTCGTTAAGTATTAAATCAACCAAACTATGAGGCGTATAATATTCTCCATTCTTTGATTTTTCTTTAACTGTTTTATTTAAGAAAATTTCATAAATCTCACTTAAAAGTTCAATAGGAATTACACTAAAATCAAATTTCTTCCATAGAGTTTGTTGTCCGGTGTTAACTTTATCACCCCAAAAACAAGAAGCAATTAACTTTAATTCATCTTCATTTATTTTTTCTTTTTCAATGTTAGTAACACGGAAAAGATTATCGTTAAACTTATCTTCTAAAAGTTCAAAAAAATTGAATGTTGCTTGTTTGTCAGTTAAAATATGAAAATAACTTGTGGCATCTTTACTAAATTGTTGGTAGTATTCGGCATTAGTAGCTCCAATGTCTTCTAGATAAAGAATAAATAGACTTCTTATGAGAATATCATGAATTACTGATGAAGGAATTTGCCTGTTTATAAATTCTGTTTTTAAATCTTTAAGATTTTTAATGAGGACAGTATCAACTCTTTTAGAAGAACCAAATTTAACGCTTATTTCTTCTTCATTCCAAAAAGTACCGCTATCAATAGCTATCCTACTAAATAAGCTAACAAGTTTATTTAAGTGTTCTTCTGTATCTTTAATTGAAAATCGATCTAACTCGATTCTATTTATTTCTGATAAATCTTTGTTTGGATCTAAAGGTTCTTCAAAACAATTATATATCCTTAATTCTGTTGGAGATGTAACATATAAGAAAGGAACTTTTCGCTGATTCCAAATGGTTTTATGTATTTTGCATATTTCTTTTAAACTCTCACTGTCGAAACTGCTAATTGACTTAAAATATACAGAAGCATAATCTCCAGAAAAATAGATGCTATCAATATCTATCTTTTCATAAATCTCTTTTTTAATAAAGAAAGATTTATTCTTTGAAAGATATTTATCGGAAATATTTACCGTAAATTCTTCAAAATCTGAGATATGTAGTGGGTCCCATTTTTTGTTCAAACCTTATAATTATTGTTATAAATTAATCTTTAAATTTAGTGAATTATTTGATTATTATCACATTTTATTGATTAGTAGTGCAAGATTGGTATATTTAATATTGCTTGTCAAGGTAAAAACATTTATTAATAAAGATGGTAGAAAAACTAAATAATTTTTAAATACATTATTGAAGAAAGCAACTTGTTTAATATGGTTTAAACAATTATGATTTGTGCTTATGACCATAAAGTTCAGTTGAATACTTGTCCAAATTATATCTTTAATGTTGCGTGAAGTTCATTAAAAATATACAATAATAACCTTCACATATTATTTTTCACTTTATAATAATTATTAGCTTTAAAAACTATTCACATTTCTTATGTGATATTAGCATTATCAGATGTAAATTTGCATTTTCTTTTGTAATTGACAAGACAACCAAATTTTACTTTTTAAAAATGGCATGATGTGGAGTTCTATACGGATTTTTATTAATGATTAAATTTAAAATAATCAGATTCTTTTCTTGACACCTGTTTCTATTAATTAGCTTTTCAATATTTTACTTTTAGTTTATTTAACCTAAATAAATTAAACTTTAAAAAATTGTATTATTTATTAATTCAAAAAGTATAACTAATAATAATATGAAATGTAACAAAAAGATCTACTTAATTTATTCTAGCTTTTTAGAAATATTAAAATCACTTGAAATTTTAGAGAAACTTTATTTGAATAGCAAACTATAAGTATTAATAAATCAAATTATTTTGTTTTTACAACAATAAACGTTCTTTTTGAATTTGTCTCTACAATTTTTCATAATGAATTTTTAACATTTTATTTGTCACTTTTCTACTTATGAGCCACATTTGGTGCAAACTTTATTATCTAGCTCCGATTTCTTTTGGAATTTTAGCATATTTTAATGTTGATTTGCATTTTCTTTTAAAATTGACAGCTTTAGGAGGAATTGTTTTAAGAAACAAAACTGCTGTTTGGGCTGGTATGCTTGCGATGACTCTTGGGGCAATTGGTATAGAGGCTGCTGATCAAGATGATTAATCTAACATATTGTTTCTTTGTATAATGGATTTAATAATAGAGCCTTAAAAATTGAGATGGAATACCATTAATCTTCCCACAAGATACTTAAAACAAAACCATAACTATCAGCATATATGCACTTTTCATAAAAGGGCCTATTATATTCTTTCTCCCAAATATTATCAAACCAATCGCCAGCGTAAACTATTTGCTCATCATCATATTTTGTTTTATCTTCAAAATAATCATGTGCTAATGTATATTCTGGGACATCTAGCTTATCTTCACTAGAATTCTTGAGTTCAGAGTAACCGTTTATAACTTTGAATGGAAAATCATAACTATATTTATACCACTGAATCTTACCCTTAATAGAACAAACAATAAAAAGAGGGTGATTCCCGATAGAAGCAAATTTCAATAAAGTTGCAGTTATACTAGTTTGGTATTTTGAGCTTAACTCTTCAATCATATTAAAACTAAACTTCTTTTTAAAACAATCTTTTATTAATCTGTTTTTTGGCATCAATAGACTAGATGCAAAGAAATCTGCTTCAAGTTCAACCGGATTTTTAGAAGAAAAGTTAGTAAAGGAAGGATGCGATGGTGTATCTCCATTCATTAATGCAATTCTATGTTCATCTATAAAATAATGCCCTAATTCATGTGCAAATGTGAACCGAGCTCTAGGAGTATGCCCATGTTTTACCTTGTCTAAATTAATATAAATATGAAAGTTATTGTATTCATGTTCCAGAAGTCCATCAAAATAATTTTCATAATTTCCATAGTTATAACCTATTTTATAGCTTTCAGCTATAATTTTAGGTTCTACTAAATTATTTGGACAATACTTATTGGCTATTACTTCGGCTAGATCAGATAACTCTTCTTGTCTTTTTTCAGTTAGCATAAAACGATTAATCATTCCCATTTTCCGGATTAGATTTATCTTCTTTCATTCTTCTTTGAATATGGTCTGGTATTTTTTTCCCTTCCCTGGCAGCTAATGAATAATTCCTTTTATATAAATCAATTACATCGTTATTAATAAGATTAATACGAGTAGTTTTTTCTTTTTTCAAAAAAGACAACGGATCACTTAAACTCAAAGATTTATTTAATGGTTTTTTTTTCAACTTCTCATCAATTTTAATAAAATCTTCAGCAGTTTGTGGAAATATGTATCCCATACTTTTTAAACTCTCAAAAATCTCTTCATCCATTAAATCATCAAATTTATCATCTGTTATATTCATAGCTCAGATCGTTAGGTTATTATCTTCTAATGATAATTTTTTCTTTTAACTCAGATTTTATCCTGTCTCTAAATTTCTTTAAAATTCTTCTTATATTATCTCTTGTCGTACTCCATCTATTTTCTAAATAGTCTAAAACTTCTGATGGCGTATTTTTACCCGGAACATAGAACATATATGTCTCTCTTATTATATCGGCTTCTCGTTCTGGTAAAGTTTTCAAGTAGTTTTCAATATATTCAATATTTTTTATCTTGTTAGATGACTCTTCATCTTCAAAATCATGAAAACTTTCATTTTCTTCAAGTTCACTAATTAAATCTTCATGGATCTCATTGAAATGCTTTGAGATTGATTTAACATCAATAATATGTTCATTTTCTAGATTACTAGTTAAATTGATGTTTTTGTCTTTTTTATCTTTATTCTCTTTTAAGATTCTTTCTTTAGTTGGCTGATCTAAATGATTATCAAAAAACTCATTCTTCATTATTGTTGTCATCCAACTTAGGATACTACATCTAATTTTTTCGGAACTTTTAAGCTTGCCCTTATTGAAGCTTCCTGCTTTTTCATATATGGCTGAAAATGTGTTTGCAATTAAATCCTCAGCTTCTGCTTGAAGGTCTTTATGCCCTTTACAAACACCTCTTGCAATATATAGCATACTTTCCCAATATCTTTCATACAACAAGCCATATGCTTGTTTGGCATCTTGTGGAAAATCATCTTTCATTCCGATAACCTCAATTAAGAAATCATCTGTTTCATTTTTAAGATCAAGACCTTTTACAACCATTAAAACTTTTTAGATAGTCCTTCATTAATATATACTGAAAATCGTGAATTTATTTTACTAATTATCATCAGTCACACTTTTCAGTATAGTATTTAGAAAGATAGAAATAAATATTTTAAAAAAAGAAAAACAATGAAAGAAAAATTATTAGAAGAAAGTAAGTTCATTATCAGCAGATATGATCATTACTATGAAACCATTAACAGCAAGGGTAATTTATATCTTGCAATTAATACATTTATACTAGGTGGTATTATTTCAGGATACTCAACGCTAGATAAACAATATGATTTCAATTTATTCACGAAGTGTTTATTTATACTAACGCTAGTATTAAATATATGCTCAATTGCATATACTCTCTTGGCAATACGACCATATTCAAATAAAAATAAACAAGGAAAATCCCTTTATTATTTTAGAGACGTAGCAAGCATTAATGAAGAAGAATACACAAATACTTTCACTAGTGTTTCTGGAGATCATTTATTGTCTGATGCTATATCCCAAATACACAAGCTTGCAATTGGTCTTAAAAGCAAGTTTAGTAAAATCACTAATTCTTCTGTTCTAATTGGTTTGCAGGTTTTGTTGATTCTGATTTTTACTTTAATAATAACTTTCAAATAATTATTGATTATGAGATTATATGAAAACTACATTGATAACATTAAGAATGTTATTTCAGGTAAAAGAAATCTTAACGATTCTTTTGAGAAAGGAATTAGAAATTTTTCTAACATCAATGGTCAAGCTTCATCAGGTTTTAATAAATATAGTTTAAAACCTTTAAACAGTTTAGAACCATTAATGAATACGGTCGGTCAAATTGAGATTAAAGATCAAAAACTGGGAGAACACCCGGATTTCAAACATCTTAAAGATGATCTGACTTATGAATATCACTATATAACTTCTGCATTTATTGATATAAAAAATTCAACTGGTCTTTATCGAAAATATAATCCAGATGTTGTAATGGAAATAACAAATACAATCCAGCGAGCTGCTATACACACTTGTGTAATTTTTGGAGGTTATATTCAAAGATTGCAAGGAGATGGAGTTTTTGTTTATTTTGGAGGCAAAAATATTAAGAAATCCGAATCTATTATTAGAGCATTAAGTGCATCTAGCTATTTTACATATTTTGTAAAAAACGATCTTAAAAGAGTTTTCGAAAATGAAGGTGTTGATGAAATTTATACTAGAATAGGCATAGATTTTGGCGATGATAAAAAAGTACTTTGGTCTTTAGCTGGAATTGGAGAATGTAGTGAAGTAACAACGTATAGTCTACATACAAGTCTTGCATCTAAACTTCAAGGTATTGCAAATGCAAATGGAATTGTTGTTGGGGATTATATTAAAACATACTCAAATCTTGATGAAACATACTTTGATTGGGTAAAAGATTATAAAGGTGAAATTAAAAAGCGATATATATTTGAAGATCATTCAAACTCATTTTACTATAAAGCACTTGATTTTAACTGGTTTAACTACCTAAAAAGCTTACCTTCAATTCTTCAAGATGAAAATGGAGAATTATTTCATAAAACACAGGATAACAAATTAGAAGATGATAGAATAAAAAAACTTAAACAGGCGGCAATTTTTATTAATTCAGGGAATGCATATATTGATGATAAGGGTAATATATCAAATAATCCCACAGGAATAAAAAATAGAGAACACAGATTTCATTATGAGAAAAAGAATTAATATTCCAGGACAGAAGTATAATAAATACGCTGTTTTACAATATCAAAAGCATCATATTGAAAGAAATTTTAAATTCTTGAAGTGCAAAATAAAGAACAAAGTTTTAGTATGTACGGGAGTATTAAAACCAAATGACTGTGCAAATTCTTATGAAATCAAAATTGAATATGTGGCAGGTCATGAACCTAAAACGACAATTATTTCTCCTGTAATTAAACCAAGTGTCCATATTCATATGTATGACGATCATAGTATTTGCCTTCATTATTCTCCAGATATGATCTGGAACGAAAAGATTCCTGTTTGGCAATTTACTATTCCTTGGATTAGTGAATGGATAATATTTTATGAATTATATTTAATAAATAGTAAATGGGAAGGAAAAGAATCACCTTATCATATCACAGATGGTGATAAAAACATAAACAAAAATATTGAATGATTTAAAAAATGCAGAAAGAATCGATAATTATACGACTATATTTCCTCAATCGATTGGAAAAATTACATATTTAAATTTACTAACTTCTAAACTTTATTATTATGAACAATTCAACAGACATTGTATTATTCGCTGTTAATACAGTTAATATCGTTTCGTTAATATATTTTTTATGGAAAAAAAATTTATCTAAAATTGATAATTATAATAAATACTATGATATACTCGATAAACTTAACATTGGAGATAAATTCAATAAAATATTAAAGTCTGAAATTTATTATCTACTAATTCAAAAAAGTACAGGCAATTTTAACAATGAAAAAAAACATGATAACTTACTGAACTGGATTTCTAAAAACCAAGCTATTGTACGTTTATCAAGTTTAAAAATTCTCAAAAATTATTTGGTGCAAAAAGACGATGATTTTGAAATATCATTTACTAAAAACCAAAAAAGAAAGTATTATTGGTCTTTTTTATTATTCTCTATTACAATTTTGTTAGGATATTTCATATTTGCACAAACTATGTTTTTCCCAGGTACTATTCCGCATGATGAAATAGTAACTAGAATTATATTTTCAATTATGGCTTTTGGTTTAGGATTAGTAGGCTTATATTATTATACGACTCCATATATGGTGGCTAAAAGAATTAAAGTTGATTTAGAAAGAGACAATAATTAAATTAATAGTAAACTCAAAGTAAATAGAGCCTTCTTTTTCGAAGGGATTCATTCATTATTTATTTTCTTGTCTTAACTTTTACAAGCTTATCTGAACTCATCAGTTCATTGGCTAGATTATATATAAAAAATAATTGTCCTGTTCACTCCAATTTTTTGCGTGTTCATCGGAAAATTTTTGCACATTTATTGTATCGTACGTTTCTTTGTTTTTAATTTTATCATAGATTTTAACTTGATAAATAACAGAATTTAACTTGACCGGATCAATATGAAAGATTTAACTTTTAGTTAACCGCAGTGAACAAAATAATTTGGAATTTTGTTTAGAATAAACTTTGGAAACTTTTTTAATTATTTTTGTTTCCTAAGTTTTTTTAATATAGTTTTGCGCCATGAATAAAGAATTTGAAAATATACTTGAAAAGGTAAGTGAGCTTTATAATAAGTACGGAATAAAGAGTGTCACGATGGATGATGTGGCCAGGGAGTTAAGTATATCGAAAAAAACGCTTTACCAATATGTCGAAAATAAAAACGAACTTGTTTCGAAAGTTTTAGATTTTGTGCTTGAAAAAGGTGATTGTGATTATAAAAAACTTTATGAAAAACCTTTAAATGCCATCGATGAACTTTTAGAAGTAGGGGTACATATTATTAAATCTGTAAAAGATTACAACCCTTCAACAGAGTATGATTTAAGAAAATATTATCCTGACTTACACAAAAAAATGCAAGAAGTCAGAAAAGAAAAAATGTATAGTGCCATCTTAAAAAACATTCAAAAAGGGAAGCAAGAAGGTCTGTTTAGAGATGATCTTGATGATGAAATTATAGCTAAAATGCAAACAAGCAGGTTTTTAAATATGGGAAGCGATGAATTTATGAACCCCAATGATGTTTTTAAACCCAAATATATCTTAGAGCTTTTCATTTATCACATCAGGGGTATTGCAAACAATAAGGGAATTGAAGTTCTGGAAAAAACATTACATAAAATTGATATACAAGAATATTTAAAGTAACACATTAATTGATTATTAAAAATGAAACACAAATTATTTATAACACTAATAACAATCATTACTCTGCCATTTTTTGCGTTTTCACAAAATGACAGTACGCAGAATTTATCTTTGAAAGAAGCTCAGGAGTTTGCGATTAAACAAAACTTATCTTTGGAGAATGTCCGGATGGATATTGATAAAGCTCAAAAAAGAGTATGGGAAACTACAGCAATTGGACTACCTCAGGTAAACGGTAATCTCAACTATCAGCATATACCTGGTGATTTACCGACAGCAAGTTTTGGTGGAGATAGCACTACAATGCTTCTTTACGATTATATTTTAACCTCACTGGATAATTTGGGTCAGGGTGCTTCGCAAGATTTAATTGATCAACTATCAACACCTTCTCAGCCCTTTACTTTAGGTGTAAAAAACAGTACAACCTATACCGTTACGGTATCTCAATTAATATTTAGCGGTGAATATATTGTTGGATTACAAGCGGCAAAGGCTTATCTGCAAATATCTAAATTAAGCTATGAAAAAGAAGAAAGGGACTTAAAAGCGAATGTATTAATTAATTATGCATCCATTTTAATATTGGAAGATAATCTTAAAACGATTACTGCTTCGGTAGAAAATATGGAAACGTTAGTTGAGGAAACAAACGCTATGAGTAAGCAGGGGTTTTTAGAATCAACGGATGCAGACCAGCTACAAATTAATTTAAACAGTTTAATTAATGCAAAAAACACGATCAAAAGACAAGTTGATGTTGCTTATACATTTTTTAAAATCATACTCGGTTTAGATTTAAATGTTGAAATAGTATTAACAGAAGATCTTAACTCTGTTTACGATCAAATTGTAGGGATATCAGAAAATGAAAGTTTTGATATTAACAAAAACATTGATTTTAAATTAGTGTCAAATCAGGTAAAATTGAATGAATTATTATACAAGAGAGAACAATCAAAATATCTCCCAACGATTTCTGCTTTTTATAACTATCAGGATAAAACAAATAAAGCATCGTTTGATTTTACGATCAATCATATTATTGGTGTAAATCTTGATTTGCCAATATTTACCAGTTTTCAGAGAAATGCTGTTACACAACAAGCAAAAATAACTTATAGTCAATCTATTAATAATCAAACATTGGTAGAACAAAACCTGACAGCAACATCTCTGCAATTAAGGAACAATTATTATAATTCCCTGGAAAAATATAATGTTTCCAAACAAAATGTGGAATTATCAAAACGAGTATTTTCAAACACTACCTTAAAATATAAACAAGGTGTAGTTTCAAGTATGGATTTAACACAATCAAATAATACCTATTTACAAGCCGAATCAGATAAAGTAAATGCTCTTTATGAGTTATTGCAAACAAAAATTGAATTAGAAAAAATATTAAACGAATTATAACAGATGAAAAAATTAATTGTATTTACACTTATTGCAAGCTTAGCGGCATGTGCGCCTAAAACAGACAATAAAACATTAGCAGATCTTACTGCAAAAAGAGATTCATTACAAAAATTATATGCTGATATTGAGAAACAACTTAATACTATTGAATATCAGATTGCAGAAGAGGACTCAAGCATAAATCCGAATGATATAAAAATTATCAAACTCATTAGCTTACAAAAAAACAAAATTGTGAGCATCGATGAAAAGATCAAAAAGCTTGAGAATCAAATGACAGCTCGTGAAAAAAGCAACTTGCTTCCTGTTGCTGTTAAAGAAATTAAGAACGAATCATTTGCTCATAACATCATTACATATGGCGAAGTTGAAGCGAAGAATTATGCAAACATTAGCCCTGAGATGGGTGGCCGGGTTGAAAAAATTCATGTTTCTGAAGGTCAACGGGTGTCTGCCGGACAATTGTTGGTTTCACTCAATACAGATGCCTTAGAAAGACAGATGGAAGGTGTAAAAAGCGGACTTGAACTGGCAACAAAAACATTTAATAAACTGGATACCTTGTGGAAACAAAACATAGGTTCTGAAATAGATTATTTATCAGCTAAAAATAACAAAACCTCACTTGAGTCACAATTAGAAGCATTACAAGCACAAAGAAGGATGTCGCAAATTAAAGCTCCTTTCGATGGTATTGTAGATAAGATTTATCCAAAAGTTGGCGAAATGGCTGGTCCCGGATTTCCTGTTATTGAGCTTGTTAATTTAAGTAAATTGCTTATTAAAGCTGATGTTTCCGAATCGTACATCAATAGCATTAAAACTGGTCAAATTGTTGAGCTTAGCTTTTCGTCTATTGCGGGATATAAAGTTAAAACACCAATAGTTCGTATTTCTAAAGTAATTGCCTCGCTAAGCAGAACTTTTGAAATTGAAATGATGATTGATAATCCGGATGAGAAAATCAAACCAAACATGGTATCAACAATTTCGATTAATGATTTTTCATCGAACGAAGCATTTGTTGTGCCCTCGCTGGTTATTCGCAAGGATTTTACCGGGAAATATGTGTATGTTGTTAGTGAAGAAGATAAGCAATTTATTGTAGGTAAAAAATACATTACCACAGGCTTATCTTACGAAGACAATACAATGGTTACAAAAGGGCTTGAAAAAGGAGACAAAGTTGTTGTGAAAGGGTATCATCTTGTAAGTGCTGGTGTTCCAGTAAAACTTGTAAACTAAAAAAGAAATTAATTTGATATGACAGCGAAAGATTTATCAGAAAAAGTGGTAAGGGAATTTAAACTAACAACCCTTGCGCTTAAAAATAAAAATACCGTTTACCTGCTTACACTCCTTCTTTTATTTTTTGGTGTGTACTCGTACCGGCATTTACCTAAGGAACTTTTTCCGGAAATTGTTTGGCCACAAATAATGGTACAAACTATTTATCCTGGAAACTCTCCTGAAGATATTGAAAACCTGATTACCCGGCCACTTGAAAAGGAAATAGAAAACGTACGTGGATTAAAAGAACTAACATCAGTTTCTGCTCAGGATGCATCTATGATATTTGTTGAATTTACAACCGATGTTGATTTGGAAGATGCTTTACGAAGAGTTAAAGATGCGGTTGATATTGGTAAAAATGAATTACCCAAAGGGGCTACAGAACTACAAGATCCATTGGTTTTTGATATTGACTTTTCGGAGTTTGCAATTATAAACATAAACTTATCGGGCGATTATAGTTCCGAAGAGTTAAAATATTATGCAGAACAACTTCAGGATGAATTTGAAAGTATTCCTGAGGTTTCTAAAGCATTAATTGAAGGTGTAAACGACCGTGAGATAAAGGTTAATGTTGATTTATTAAAACTCGAAGCACTTGAAATATCATTTTTTGATATTACCAATGCGATACGTAACGAAAATGTGTCCATGTCGGGTGGAGAAATACTTTTAGGACAAACCCGCAGAAGTATTCGTACTGTTGGTGAATTCAATAATATTCACGAACTGGAAAATATCATCATTAAAAGTAAAGAAGGCAAAAATGTTTATTTAAAAGATGTTGCCGAGGTTGTTGACGGATTTACCGAACCTACAAGTTTTGCACGATTAAATAAGGAATCGGTTGTTTCTGTTCAAATCATAAAAAAAGGAGGTAAAAACCTTTTATCTACTACCGATAAAATTTACGAAACACTTGATAAAGCAAAGAAAGATAATATTATACCTGAAAATGTTGAAATATCAATTACCAACGATCAGAGCGAAATGGTAAAGATGCAGTTGAGTAACCTCGAAAACAGCATGATTATGGGTGTTATTTTCGTTATTGCTGTTTTGTTTTTCTTTTTAGGTACCCGTGATGCTCTTTTTGTGGGGCTTGCAATTCCTATGTCCATGTTTATTTCCTTTGTGGTTATTGGAGCCATCGATTTCAGAATAAACATGATTGTATTATTCTCCTTAATTCTGGCATTGGGGATGCTTGTTGATAATGCCATTGTGGTAGTCGAAAACATGCATCGCTTTATCGACAATGGTTTCGCTCCCTGGGAAGCAGCGAAACAGGCTGTTGGCGAAATCGCTATTCCTATTATTGCATCCACAGCAACAACTTTAGCTGCATTTTTCCCATTAATTCTTTGGGAAGGTATTATGGGTGAGTTCATGAAATATATGCCTATCACATTAATCATTGTATTATCTTCTTCCTTGCTGGTCGCGCTGGTAATTATTCCTGTAGTAGCTGCAACCTTCACCAGAGAAAAGAATGGTAATGGAAACCAAAAAGCAGTATATCGAAGAAAAAGAGCCCTTCTTGTAGCCTTTGGATTAATGGCTGCAGGTGGATTATTGCTTCTTACAGGTAGCAGGATATTCCCTAATTTGCTTATTTTATTTGGAATAATTGGATTGTTACATGTGTTATTTTTGCGAAGAATGGAATCGTGGTTTCAGGATATTTTTCTTGTAAAACTTGAAAGCGTTTACAGTCGTGCATTAAGATTTGCATTACGAGGTAAAAACTTATTGCTTTTCTTTGGTGGAACAGTAGCATTATTGATTATTACGGTTATGCTATTTTTCTCGAGAATGCCCGATGTAACATTATTTCCTGATGCCGATCCGAATTATGTAAATGTTGTTGTTGCTTTACCTATTGGAACCGATATTACCGGAACAAATGATTTTGTGCATATTCTTGAAGATGATATCATTGATTTTTTGAAACCATACAAAAATGAAGAAGGTGAACCTATTGTTGAATCTATTTTAACAACCGTTGGTAAGGGCGATCCGATGGATTTTTCAGGTGGAGCAAAACCAAATGAAGCTATATTAACAGTTAGTTTTATTGATTATGAAATCCGTGGTGATGAAAACAATACATCGGAAATCATGCGTCATTTAAGTGAACACGTGAATGGAAAATACCCTGGCGTAGAAATCGAAATTTCTAAAGACGAGGGTGGACCACCAACTGGTAAACCTGTAAATCTTGAAATTATCGGTCAGGAATTTGATGAGCTGGTTTACCTGGCTGATACCATAAAAACTTTTATTGAACTAGCAGATATTGAGGGTATTGAAGGATTAAAAATGAATATTAGCACACAAAATCCTGAATTATTAATTCATATCGATAGAGATAAGGCACAACGATATGGTTTATCAACTCAAATGATCGCATACACCATTCGTCAATCATTATTCGGTGATGAAGTGTCAGATTTTAAGGTAGGCGAAGATGAATATCCGATTATGGTTCGTTTAAAAGATGAGTATCGATATAATTTACCGGTTATGATGAATATGAAAATTCCTGTTTTTGGCGACGGGCCTCCATCTTACATTCCACTTTCGGCAGTTGCAAGTTTCGAATATTCAACAACATTTAGCTCGGTTCGAAGAAAAGATCTTGATCGTGTAATAACCTTATATTCAAATGTTATTGAGGGTTATAATGCAAATACCGTAAATATACAATTGGCCGCCTTATTGGAAAATTTTGAAATGCCTCCGGGGTATCGTTACGAATTTACTGGAGAGCAACAGGAACAAGACGAGTCGTCGGCATTCTTAGGTAATGCCATGCTAATTGCTTTAGCATTAATCATGTTAATTCTTGTAACACAGTTCAACTCTATTATTCGTTCACTCATTATTTTCTCAAGTATTATATTTAGTACTATTGGCGTGTTTGGTGGATTATGGACATTTAATATGGATTTTGTAATCATCATGACAGGTATTGGTATCATTTCACTTGCGGGAATTGTGGTAAACAATGCCATTGTACTGGTCGATTACATTGAGTTACTTAAAGAAAGAAAACGCTTAGAACTTGGCATTGCAGAAGGAGAATTCTTACCTCTTGATATTGCTACACAATGTATTATTGATGCCGGAAAAACCAGGCTAAGACCTGTACTTTTAACTGCAATTACCACAATATTAGGTTTATTACCCATGGCTGTTGGATTAAACTTTGATTTCGAAGGCTTATTTTCAAATTATGATCCAAATATGTATTTTGGTGGCGATATGGCAGCCATGTGGGCACCAATGTCATGGACTGTAATATTTGGATTAACTTTCTCT
>KB224338.1_pt7 | contig 23409 bp, 22 predicted proteins | sample 524768 | NCBI WGS metagenome assembly AMQJ01 (sample SAMN00998488, study PRJNA167727) | sediment metagenome | isolation source: subsurface aquifer sediment | place: USA: Rifle, Colorado | collected Aug-2009
ATCACTCTCAAAATCGTACAGTTTAAATGGAAGACAAAAAGAGTTTCGAAATCCTTCACGCTCTGCAAAACTTAACGAAGTATCATATGACAATCCTACTTTCTCATGATTTAGTGTTGTTTGTGGCAGCTTATACAAAAGTCTGTGTTGCCTTATACCTGAAACTTTTTTAGGGAGGTTAGCATTTAGATTGTCAAGAATCTGAATTAGTCGATTTTCATTGACAACTGATGCAACAGTTCCATGCAATCCTATTTCACATTCTTCTTTTATAAGATATTGAAATAAGGAATTAATCCTTTTTTCTGAATAATGATAATTAGAATCGTGGTGTTTTTTATCCTTTTGTAAAAAGTAAAAGGCAGAACGAAAATTATTTCTTTTTTCTATTTCTCTGAGGTAATTAAAATTCCATGCTGGATTTTGTTTTTTACATAATTTAAGTAACTCAAGACTGGTTTTTAGAACATGTTTAATATTGGTATAAAAACTATAATATGTTTTTACTAATCCCAAAGTTTCTTTTATTTTATATAATAAGCGATTAAAAGTATAGTAATCTACATTATCAATGTCGTGTGTTAAGAAAAAAGCAAAATTATAAAATAATGTTTTCTTCTTTAATTCTATATTTTGAAACTTTAAAAATTCTTTAAATGCGGTTTCAATTATTTTAAAATAATAATTAACAATAGGTTTGTCTACGATTCCCAGTTTATCCTGAACAGAGTTTTTAAATGTAAATCTTCCAAAACTATCTAAGTTCTTACTATTGTACTCTTGGTATCCAGACAATAAGTAAAAACAAGATTTTAAAATATCATGGTAAAAAACTAAATTATTATTTACAATTGAATAAAACTTTTCTTCAGAAGAAAGGGGGAATAATATTGGAATATTATCAATCTGAAATATTTTCGGAAAATCTATTTTTTTGTCAGAAAGCTTGAATATTATTTTGCCAGAATTATTAACAATAAAATCATCCTTCGTATTAAAAACGAAAAACTTTTTTATTTCATCATTAATATCAATTGAAAGATTTAAATGATAAAAAACATATTCGATCTGTTTTGAAGTTAAATATCCTTTCATTTAGCTAGCGACTTAATAATAATCTTGCTTATTTCGTCCGCTACAATCTTATGCCCAATTGTTGAATAATGTATCCCGTCAGGGAAATGTTTCTCTGTTTCAAGAAAGCTTAAATCTATAAATTCTTGATCATTTTCTAAAGCAATACTTTTCATAATATTATTGTATTGAATATGTTTCTTTAATGATCCTGGTAAAGCTTTTTCTACTCTTGTATTTGCTAGGTTAATTGGTAAAACAATAATTTTAGCGTTTGTTTCTTTTATTAATGATTTTATAAGAATTTCAAAGTATCTTTTATATTCCTTAAAAGAAATCCAACTCCTTTTAAATCTTAATTTAACTAAGATAGGTCTAAACTTGATTATTATATTGCGATATAAGAATTCAGGAATGTTATAAATCAGGCGATCTCTTTTATTACTTGCCAATCTATAAAACCATAATGGAATCTCTCTTGTTGAGGCATCTACAACACCTAGATTTACAATAAAAAAATCTGGAAATGTTTGAATGAGCTCATCAATTTTAACAATCGTATTGTAAATAGTTGTTGCGCCTTGTGCCTTGTTGTGAATAAAAATAGATCTGTCGGGTGAATGAGAATGAATAATCTCTTCTAAATGTTGGCCGTAATTTTTATTTAGAGGAAACTTCTCTGGGGGTCTTGTTCTTAGCGCAACTGAGTTCCCTATAATAGTGATTTTTAAATTTCGCATAAAGTGACATTCTTTATTTTTTAATTCAATTGTGCAAATACAAAATGGTTTTTAACAACAGTACAAGTATAATTTCTTTTTGTTAAAATATCTGAGATTAAAGATGCTGCATGTACTTTATTCTTATCATATCTTGCGGCAATTGCTATATAATTTGGCCTGTACCCTTGCAATCCTTCAAGTGCTTCTGGCTCAACTCCATTTAATTGAATTAACATAAAGTTTATATGATCAATTTTTTGTTCCTGAAGAATATGATCTAAAGAATCTACAGAGATTTTCAATGTATCACTACTTTCATAATTTAATTCTACACTTCCCGACTGATGATCTCCTTTTTTTCGATTAAAATTCATCTCGTTCTTTTCTTTCCACACACCTTTAGGTACAATAATTACATTTTGCAAATTGTTTTCTGTGATATTTTTTTTTAGAATTTTTAAATTATCAGGCATGGGTTCAATTGCGATTATTTTTCCGTCTTTTCCAACTTTTTCTGATAGGTAGATGGTGTAATGCCCCATGTATGCACCCATTTCAGCAACATAATCTCCTGGTTGTGTCTTATAAAACATCTCTTTTCGTGGTCCACCCAGCATTAATCCTCCCTCAAAATATCTTATAACAATGTCGTTAGCAACCAAAAAGGACTCAAAAGGTAAAACAGATTTAAGCTTTGAAGGTAAAAGATTATAATATTTTTTATCTTTTAAATTACTTTTTAAACCATAGAAAACAGGCCCGTTTATTAACTTTACAAAAGGTACATTTTCATGATCAACTCCTGCTTTCTCAATCTTTAATTTTGAAATTTTTCTCGTTAATTTTATTCTATTCCAAATATATTTTAAATCAGATATTTTCATTAGTGTCAGGGTTTTTATCTAACAAAAAAGTTAAAGCTCTTAGCATCCACGATTCTGACCAGCGAATATAAGGAGTTTTATCAATTCTGCCATTTTTATAAATTCTAAAATAGAAAAAACCTTTTTCATCAATCATGTTTTCAATTGTCCATTTAGCAATTTCATTTGCAATTTTTTCTAAAACGGGATTTCCTGATTTCATTTCTCCCAAAGTAATTATAGCCTGAGCGCAACTTTGTATGTCAATCGGATAAATCGATTTATTTGTCATTTTAGGAATACTGTTATCTACAAAAAGATTTTTTAGATAGAATTCCAAGCCTTTATTAATTGTATGATCCAGGTCAAATCCACCAACAGTATATTTCTTAATTACTTCGAGTGATTCTAACACAAATCCAGTATGATAATTGTCTATTTTACCAATAATCTTATCTGGTGGGGCCCAATAGAACCAGGAACCATCCTCATTTTGATGTTTAATGGTAAAGTTCATCGCTTTTATACCAAATTCTTTAAATTTCCCTATTTTACTATAAAACCAGGTTCTAATTAATACTGCTGCAGCCAGCATGCTAGCATTATGAATATTATAGTTATCAACACTTGTATAACTAAAACAAATAAATCCATCTTCATCCTCTTGCCATTTTAGATTTTCGATGAAAAAATTACAAGCCTCGATTGCAATTTCAAGATATTCTTCTTCTTTTATAACTTCATAAGCATCCAAAAAAGCATTTGCTACCTGTGATGTTACTGTGGCTCTAGGTATGTTGGCAGGAATAAGTTTTCTTGAATACCAGTTGTAAGGTTGTCCCCAACAATATTTATTGTAACCAATCGAAGGATTTTGTTTTAACCAATCTAAAGCTTTCAAAGCTTTGTCTAATGAATCTTTATTTTTTGAAAGTTTATAATGAGCAAGATAGGCTCTGGCTAAAACTGCTTGACCCTGAGGATATATCTTCTTTTTTATTATAAAAACTTTACGAAGAAAATTTGTGTAATTTTCTGCTAATAGAATAGCAGGGGCTGTTAAAATCTTTGTAAATTTTGATTTCTGACTGAAGTTAATTATCCAAATATAAATAGCTTGAGCTTTTATATCAGAGACATCATAACTCATAGGTCCATTTTTATCGATCCAATTATCAAGTTGGTTATATGTTGAAGTAATTAAAGATTTCATTTATATTTTATAATCATATTTTTTTGCCAAATCTGAGCATGTTCTTTTTAGAATTATTTTTTGATCTTGATCCCAATCTTCATATTTGGGAAAAGAACCCTGTATTTGAGTATTTGATTTTTTACCTAATGACTTTAAAATTGCTGCCTTAGAGATATCGATGTCCAGAAATGTCAATAATGAATTTACATTTTCTACAGATAATTCATTAAAATTAAAATTTTGACAGCGAGACGAATGTTTTTCTTTAAAATTCTCAATAAAAAGATTAGTTTCATTCCATAGCCATGCCGTTTTTTCTAGTTGTGATAATGTTTCCCAATTTAGATTTTGATGCTTGTTTTGAGGAGTTATCCTTTTTATATCATCTGGATTATTTGTTGAATAATAATTTCTTCTTATTCCAGACCTTACAAATTCCCCGGGATGCCGGAATAAATGAACAAATTTTGCCTCAGGGAAAAGCTCTGCTAAAATAGGGGCAAAAAAAGTAATGTAATTATTTGTTTCAACATATCTTTTCTCGGTTTTATAAGTATATCTTAAATATTGTTCCCGTCCGGCAAAATAAATTTCTTTTAGTAGGTTCTTTTCTGAGTCAGTCGGGAGATTATAATTTAAAATTTCATAAGCAAATTTACCTTGTACTGCCAGGTTCGGAACAGGGCTGTGTAAAATCATAAGTGATTTGTTATGCTTTAATAAATCAGAAAACCATTTGGTTCCGCATCTGCCTGTCGAAAGAAAAAAGACAGGGTTTTTAATGTATTTATTAAGATTTGACCTTAAATCAAAGACATTTACCTTTTTTTTTGATCTGCCTGCTTTCAGTAGCCAGTATATATCTTCTAATGAAATATTTGTAAGTTCTTTCAAATTCATTTTCTGACTTTTTAAGAATACAAATTAACTAAATTCTTTCCTGCAATTTGAGTATTATATTTTTCTTCAACAGCTTTTTTCCCATTTCGCCCTATTTCCAGCCTAAGATTAATATCTTTATAGAATATTTCAATATTTTTTGCTAAATCATTAACATCTTCACTTTTAAAAACCAAACCACAATTTTCTTCAACAACAATTTTGGCTTGAGGTTTACAATCAGAAACAATTAATGGGCGTTCAAACAGCATATATTGAAACACTTTATTTGCTACACCTGATTCATGTTGATCATTCTTTACAATGGGTGATAAACAAACATCGCTAATCTCTATAAATGAAGGTAAGAGACTTATATCTTTCCAAGAGTAATGTATAATGCTTTCTTTAATTTCAGGAGTACTGATTGCTTCAAAAAATCTTGATTTTTCTATCTTATCAACCGGACCAATTAACAATAACTTGATGTTTTTATTATTTTTTAAGAGAATTTTTAACGCATCAATAACAGTGAATATGCCTCTTCGTTCTGAAATTACACCAAAATAGAAAAGAATAAAATCAGAACCTTTATTGTAAATGGTTGGATCGATTATATAATTATCAAATTCTTTTAGATCAGGAATGTTTGGGTAAATAGCAAACTGATTAGCATTCAGGAAAGAATATTTTTCAAGCAAATCATCTCTGAAAGTTTCGCTTAATACAACTATATTTTTAGGATAACTTAAGTATTTTTTTTCGAGTTTTTCCCATTTGTTCGGACGAATTAAAAATCTTAAAGGGAATTGATACATCCATTTGTATCCTTTAACTGCAGCAGGATAATTTTCATGCAAATCCAAGGTAAATTCAACCAATAAGTTTTTAGTAGCATAATACGCTGGCTTCGACATATACAAATCGTGCACGTGCAGTGCATCAATTGCATATTCTTTAATAAATTTTTTGATTTGTCGTTTCCAGAAAAGATTATAAAATTCCACTGTGTTATTAAATGCAAAAAGAATATTACGAAGTTTTTGATTAATACTTATTCTGGAAATCTGGAAATCGGAAAGAATCTCTTTTTGTTCATATTTACCGTAATTAAAACAGAGTATAAAAACGTTAAACCCATGATTTGCAAGTATTTTACATTCGTTCAAAACCCTTGCATCCCCATAAAGCTCACTGTCTATAATAACTCCTATGTTTTTCATATGAAATTTACTTTTAGCACTCAAAAATACTAAGAAAAATGGATGTAATGATTCAAATGCAATAAATTTAAGAATTCTACGATATTTATATTATTTTTAGAGTTTAACTTTATGCTACAAATAATTAAGTTTAAGTGCTATGAATAAGAAGTTTATAGAAGGAATCAACCCCCATGTAGTTGCAATTATTATTTTCCTTGTTTTAAGTGCAATCTACTTTTCACCTCAATTAAAAGGTGATAAGCTTTATCAACATGATAAGCTTATGGCCCAGGGTATGAGCAAAGAAATACAAGATTTCAGGGAACAAACAGGAGAAGAAACCCTTTGGACAAATTCAGCTTTTGGAGGAATGCCTGCTTTTCAGATTTCAGTTAAAAGTTATGATTTAGTTAAAAAGTTAAAAGATATTATTCTTAAAATAGTTCCAAGACCCATTGGTTACATGTTTTTCCTCATGATGGGATTTTACATCATGCTTTTATGTTTTAATGTAAATCCGTGGCTGGCAATTGTCGGGTCGGTTGCTTTTGGACTTTCATCTATTAATGTATTGTATCTGGGAGCTGGACATAATGCAAAAGTACATGCTATATCTTTTATTCCACCAATTATAGGAGGTATATATTTTGCATACCGAAAGAATATCTATATAGGAAGTGCTGTAACCGCTTTATTTCTCTGTTGGCATTTGGCTGCCAACCATTTCCAGATGACCTATTACATGCTGTTTTTAATTTTGGCAGTTGTAATTATTGAATTTTACAGAGCTTATAAAAGCCAGTTATTCTCGAGGTTTGTTAAGGTTTCTGCAATATTATTATTCGCTGGTATATTGGGAGCCTTACCGAGTTTTTCAAATCTGTATTCAACATATGAGTACAGCAAATATACTACACGCGGAAAATCAGAATTAACGATTTCGGCAGAAAATAATACAAGCAATAAAGAAGAAAAAAATGCTCTGGATAAGGATTATATAAAACAATACAGTCTGGGTTATGGTGAAGTTTGGTCCTTAGTAATTCCTGATGTAAAAGGGGGCAAAATGAATCTTATTGGCAATAAGAAGGAAATTATTGAAAAGGTTAAGCCAGAGTACAAAAATACCGTTGCTCAACAACCATCATATTGGGGAGAACAACTTGCTTCCGGAGGAGCATTTTATTTTGGTGCAAGTATCTTTTTATTATTTCTGCTGGGGATGTTTTTTGTAAAAGATAAAATTAAATGGGCATTATTTGCAGCCTCTATATTAGCAGTTATCCTTTCATGGAAGTATAGTAGTATTGTCGATTGGTTTATCAATTATATGCCCTTATTTAATAAGTTTAGGGATACTAAAATGATGCTTATACTTGCTCAATTGTCATTTCCATTATTAGGATTTTTGTTTGTAAACCAGATGTTAAAAGAAAAGATTGATAAAAAGCGGTTTTTATATGTTTCTGGTGGATTAATGGGTTTATTGTTTCTTTTTTATGTTATGCCATCTGTTTGGTTTAGTTTTTTTAGTAACAATGAAGTTAGCCAATTTAATAAGCTAATAGGAAATTACAAAGGAAATGCGAATGCCCTTTCGCAAATAAACGAATTAAAAGCCGAGATTGTTAATGCTAGAATTAACATTTTTAAACACGATGTTCTTAGAGGATTATTTTTTATTTTGGCCGTTGCCTTGCTTATTTATCTCTTCTTGAATAAAAAGATTAAAGAGAGTTATTTTATTGTCATTTTGGGAATTTTGGTGCTAGTTGATTTATGGGGCGTAGATAAAAGGTATTTAAATGATGATAATTTCATCAGCAAGCGTAAGGTAAATGAGCCTTTTCAAATGTCACAGGCTGATCAATACATTCTTCAGGATAAAGATCCAAACTTCAGAGTTTTTAATTTAACGGTTGATCCTTTTTCAGATGCAAGTACGTCATATTTTCACAAGTCTATAGGGGGTTATCATGGAGCTAAGTTGAAACGTTATCAGGAATTGATAGAGTTTCAAATATCAAAAAACAATATGGATGTTTTAAACATGTTAAATACAAAATATTTTATTGTCCCTGATCAAAATCGACAACCAGTTGCTCAACTCAACCATGATGCATTAGGGAATGCATGGTTTGTCGAAGATTATAGAATAGTGCCAAATGCTGATGCCGAAATACAAGCTTTAAGCGAGTTTAATCCTTCGCAAGAAGTAATTATTGATCAACGATTTGAGAAGTTTGTTGAAGGGAAAAGTTTTACAAAAGACACTTCTTCATACATTAAATTGGATTCCTACAAACCGAATAATTTAATTTATTCAGCATATTGTTCTAAAGATGAGCTGGCTGTTTTTTCAGAAATATATTACCCAAAAGGCTGGGATGTTTTTATTGATAATGTTCCTGCAGAATATTTCAGAGCAAACTATGTTCTTAGAGCGATGGTTATCCCCGAGGGAAAACATATCATTGAATTCAAGTTTGAACCAAAGTCTTATTCTATTGGCAACAAGGTTTCAATAGCGAGTTCAGCACTTTTGCTTATCTTTTTAATATTGGTCGTAGGACGAGAATTTTTTGTAGTTTACAAGCAGAATAAAGAATAAATTTTATCGTTTTCAAATTGGTTAAAAAAGAGACATTTATAGATTTATTTGTATCTTTGCACGATTATTTAAACACTGCATGAGTAGAAAAGAAGCTAATATAACCAAACGTAGATTAAGAAGTTCTTATTTTACTTCAATCATAAGTATATCTTTAGTGCTTTTCCTTCTTGGATTACTTGGTCTATTGGTCTTAAACGCTAAACGTTTATCCGATTATGTGAAAGAAAATATAGGGTTTGCTGTTATTCTTAAAGAAAATGTTAAAGAAGTAGATGTTATATTATTGCAAAAAAGTCTTGATGCTTCAGAATACGTAAAATCAACAAAATATATTACCAAAGAGGAAGCTGCCGAAGAACTTAAACAAGAACTTGGAGAAGATTTTGTTGAGTTTCTGGGATTTAATCCATTGTTAGCCTCAATAGAAGTTCATTTATATGCAAAGTATGCAAATCCCGATAGCATTAATTTAATTGAAAAAGATTTGAAGCAATACGATCAAATAAAAGAAGTTTTTTATCAGAAATCTCTGGTTAGTTTACTGAACGAAAACATTAAAAAAATCAGTTTAATAATTTTGGTTTTTAGCAGTTTATTGCTTCTTGTTGCCATAACTTTAATAAACAGTACGATTCGTTTATCCGTTTATTCGAAACGATTTATTATAAATACCATGCAGTTGGTTGGTGCTACTCGCGGATTTATTCGTCGTCCATTTTTATATCGAAGTGCCGGGAATGGTATCTTTGCTGCATTTTTAGCAATGGGCTTTTTAGCTGGATTAATGTATGCTGCTCAGAAAGAATTTCATGAAATTATTAGTTTTCAGGACATTGAAATTATTGGGATACTATTTCTTTGTGTGCTGCTTTTTGGCATAATAATTAACTGGATATCTACATTTTTTGCGGTTTCAAAGTATTTACGAATGAAAGTTGATAAATTATATTATTAATTAAAATAGTGATCTAATGTCGAAAAAAAATAAACCAGAAGAAAAGAAAAGTGAATTTGCTCTTGGAAAAGAGAACTATACTCTTTTAATTATTGGTTTTGCAATTATAGTTATCGGTTTTCTTCTTATGATTGGAGGTAAAGCTGATAATCCAGACGAATTTAATGAGGCAATTTTTAGTTTCAGACGAATAACCCTGGCCCCGATCATTGTTCTGTTTGGGTTTATTTTCGAGATTTACGCAATAATGAAAAAACCAAAAGAGACTGAAGATCAATAGTTTTTAATCAGATTTTATGGACTGGATACAAGCATTAATTCTTGGATTAATTCAAGGATTAACAGAATTTTTGCCTGTTAGTAGTAGTGGGCATTTAGAATTAGGTAAACATATTTTGGGTGTTGAGGTAACTGAAGATCTTACATTTACTGTTGTTGTTCACGGGGCAACAGTGCTTAGTACAATTATTGTTTTCAGGAAAACAATTGTTGAGCTATTCAGGGATTTCTTTAAATTTCAATGGAACGAATCTACTCAATATGTCTTTAAGATCGCTGTTTCTATGATTCCCGTTGTTATTATCGGATTACTTTTTAAGGACGAAATAGAGGGTTTGTTTACAGGGAATATTCTTTTTGTAGGATTAATGTTAATTGTAACTTCCGCATTGTTGGCATTTACGTATTATGCTAAAGAAAAAGAAAAAGAAATTTCCTTTAAAAATGCATTTATTATTGGTATTGCACAGGCATTAGCGGTAATACCGGGAATTTCAAGATCTGGAGCTACAATTGCTACTGGTTTATACCTTGGTAATAAAAAAGAAGATGTTGCAAAGTTTTCCTTTTTGATGGTCCTGGTTCCAATTATTGCAGCTAATGTAAAAGATTTAATGGATTTTGATTATGCAACTCAAAGTTCAACCTCAATAAATACCTTGATAATTGGATTTATTGCCGCTTTTGTTTCAGGACTTTTAGCTTGTACCTGGATGCTTAGGATAGTAAAACGTGGCAAACTTATATATTTTGCATTGTATTGTTTTATTATAGGAATAATCGCAATATTTTTCTCTTTTTAATTATACATAAAGGTGGGATTAGATATAACTAAAGTTGAAGATTTTCAGACGGGGGCAATTATTCCAATTAATAAAGCTTATGAATGGACTTCATTTGATGTTGTTAAAAAGGCAAAAAATCAGATTCTAAAGAAATTGCGTGAAACACTGGATGTAAGGAATAAAAGTTTTAAAGTTGGCCATGCAGGAACTCTTGACCCCTTAGCTGAGGGTCTGGTGATTTTATGTACAGGTAAGGCAACAAAAAAAATAAATGAATTAATGGACGACGAGAAAGAGTATATTGCAAGCATTGAACTGGGCAAAACTACTCCTTCTTTTGATCTTGAAACTGATTACGATCAGGTTTTTCCAATCGATCATATTAATGAAAACTTAGTAAAAGAAACACTAAAATCATTTATTGGTGAACAAGATCAGGTTCCTCCTGTTTATTCTGCAAAGAATATTGATGGTAAAAGAGCATATGAATACGCCAGAAAAGGGCAGGAATTAGAGTTAAAACCGAATAAAATTAAGATATCTGAAATAGAGTTATTAGATTTTAAATTGCCTATAATAACAGTAAAAATCGTTTGTGGGAAAGGAACATATATTCGATCTTTTGCAAATGATTTTGGGAAAAAATTGAATAGCGGAGCGCATTTAGTTAAGCTAATCAGAACCCGGATAGGAAGCTATAAGCTTGATTCATCAATGACTCTGGAAGAATTTGAAGTTTTTTTAAAAAATTTGTAACTAATCGGATATTGCCACGTATAAGCAGGTCACTTAAGTATAACCATATAAATAATTTGAATTAATGAAATTATCTCAGTTTAAATTTAATCTTCCAAAAGAACTTATTGCAAAATTCCCGGCAGCCAACAGAGATGAGGCTCGAATGATGATTGTACATAGAGATACCGGAAAGATTGAGCATAAAGTATTTAAAGATATTGTTAACTACGTTAACGATCAGGATGTAATGGTATTTAACAATACCAAGGTCTTTCCCGCTCGACTTTATGGTAACAAAGAAAAAACAGGAGCTAAAATTGAAGTTTTCTTGTTAAGGGAATTAAATCGTGAGCAACGTTTATGGGATGTTTTGGTTGATCCTGCTCGTAAAATAAGAATAGGAAATAAATTGTATTTTGGCGAAGATGATTCATTGGTTGCTGAAGTTATTGATAATACCACTTCAAGAGGACGAACGCTGAGATTTTTATTTGACGGATCATACGAGGAATTCAAAAAAACACTTTATGATTTAGGTGAAACACCTTTACCAAGGTTTATAAATCGAGAAGTTGAACCAGAAGATCGCGATCGATATCAAACGATATATGCAAAGCACGAAGGAGCTGTTGCAGCTCCAACAGCAGGAATGCACTTTAGTCGGGAGTTAATGAAAAGACTTGAGATTAATGGAGTAAATTTTGCTGAGATAACATTGCATGTTGGTTTGGGAAACTTTAGAACTGTTGATGTTGAAGATTTAACTAAACACAAAATGGATTCTGAAAAAATTCATATTTCAGAAGAAGCTGTTAAAAAGGTTAATGATGCAAAGGATAAAAAACGTAACATCGTAGCCGTTGGAACAACTGTTTTAAGAACTTTAGAATCCTCAGTATCAACATTGGGACACTTAAAACCATACGATGGATGGACAAATAAATTCATTTTTCCTCCTTATGAGGTTAAAGTTCCTAATATGATGATTTCAAACTTCCATCTTCCATACTCTACACTTTTAATGATGGTTTGTGCTTTCGGGGGATATGATATCGTTATAAACGCATATAAAACTGCAATAAAAGAAGAATATCGATTTGGAACTTATGGTGATGCAATGCTTATTATATAAAAATCAATTTTAAATTCTAATATAGAGGTTGACTAATTGGTTAACCTCTTTTGTTTAGCAATAATCTGAAATATGATTTGGATTAATAACTTCTCGATATTTTGCTACTACTTTTTTGAAATCTTCCCAGGCGGGACGTTTTAATTTTTCGTTACGTAATAAGGCCGAAGGATGAAAAGTAGGCATAACAAGTCGATTTTGCCATTCTAACCATTCACCACGTACTTTAGTGATTTTTGCATTCGGGTCGATTAAACCCTTAAGGGCAGTTGCTCCAAGTAAAATAATTATTTTCGGATCTATAAGTTCAATTTGTATGTATAGGTAAGGGATACAGGTTTCTCTTTCCTCAGGTAAAGGATCGCGATTATTCGGAGGACGACATTTTACGATATTCCCGATAAAAACATGTTCATTTCGATTAAACCCACAAACATCAAGAATTATATCTAGCAGTTGTCCTGATTTACCAACAAATGGTCGTCCTTGCTGATCTTCATAATATCCGGGCCCTTCACCAATGCACATGATCTTAGAATTTCTAAATCCTTCTCCGAATACCACTTTGTTTCTAGTCTTACATAAATTGCATTTGGTACAAGTCTCAACCTCTTGTTTTAATAATTCAAATTCATCCATCGAGTTATTAAATTTAGTTCATCATGTTTTGTGGCTTACCATCTAACCATTTTTTAATATTTTCGATTACAATCTCAGCTCGCAACTGAATTGCTTCTTCCGTTGCATACCCAATATGTGGGAGTAAAATTGTATTTGCAGAATTAAATAATGGATAATCTTTATCTAAAGGAGGTTCTTTTTCATAAACATCAATTGCAGCACCTGCAAGCTTATTTTCATCGAGAGCTTTTTTAAGTTCAGTATAATTAACTACAGCTCCTCGAGCCGTATTTATTAAAATCGAAGTTGATTTCATTAATTCAAGTTCGTTTTTGCCAATTAGTGCTTTTGTGCTTGTGGTTAAAGGAACATGAATACTAACTATATCACTTATTTTAAGTAAAGTTTCCAAATCAACTTGCTTAACTTCAGAAATATTTTTCGACGATTTATTAAATGCAATAACATTACAACCAAATGCATTTGCAAGTTTTGCCACTTCCTGTCCAATTTGTCCGAGTCCGATAATCCCGAAAGTTTTTCCAAAAAGCTCAGAACCTAAGAAATTTTCCCGATCTAATCCTTTTCGTGTTTGTTGATCACACCAGTTTAATTTTCTATATACATGTATTGCTGATCCAATAACTAACTCAGCAACTGCATGATTTGAATATCCTGCTGCATTTGAGACTACGATATTTTTTTTCTTGCATAATTCCATTGGAATGTGATCAACTCCTGCAAAGGCTACAGAAATCATTTTAAGGTTTTTGCATTCGTGAATAAGCTGTTCTGATATTGGAAGATTGCTAACAACCAAAATATCCGCATTTAAAGCTCTTTTAATGATCTCTGCATCATTTCCCGGACGATTAGCGTAGAAAGTGAGATCACAACCCAACTCTTTAAAATCAGCTGTTATTTTGGCTAGATTGATTGCTTTAATTCCGATTGGTTCAAGGATAACAATTTCCATTTTGTAATTTTTTAGGATAAAATTAAAATAAAAAAAGGGAGTTCAAAATGAACTCCCTTGATAATTTATAATATGTAAGATTATTGCTTAATTGAATATCTTTTAAAATCAGATACAGTTAAACTTTTATCAGCTTGTTGTAAATATTGCTCAACCGAAATTTTATTGTCTTTAATAAATGATTGGCTTAACAAAGTATTTTCTTTAAAGAATTTACCTAATTTGCCTTGAGCAATTTTATCTAACATGTCTGCTGGTTTTCCTTCAGCAAGAGCTTGATTTCGTCCAATTTCAAGTTCTTTTTCGATAACATTTTGAGGTACCTGATCTTTACTAACAGCAACAGGATCCATAGCAGCAACTTGCATGGCTACATCTTTTCCAATTTGTTCGTCGATACCTGATTTAGTTAAACCAACAAGTGTAGCTAATTTTTTATCGCTATGAATATAAGCAGCAACCTGATCAGCTTTGATTTTATCGAAATATTTAAGATCTAATTTCTCACCAATTACACCGGTTTGCTCAATAATCTTTTCAGAAATTTTTAAACCATCAATTTCTAAATTAGTTAAGCTTTCGAGGTCTGCAGGTGATTTTTCCAATGCTATATTAAGTATTTTCTCAGCTAATTTTACAAAATCTTCGTTTTTAGCAACAAAATCAGTTTCACAATTAAGTGCAATAATAACACCATTTGTTCCTTCTGCTTTTGCTAAAACAACTCCTTCGCTAGCTTCTCTGTCTGAACGTTTATTTGCAACAGCCATCCCTTTTTCACGGATAATTTGTTGAGCTTTATCAAAATCTCCATCAGCTTCAACAAGTGCTTTTTTACAATCCATCATACCAGCACCGGTCATTTGTCTTAGCTTATTTACTTCAGCAGCAGTTATTTGAGCCATATTCTTTATTTTTATAGCCTGCCTTGTCGCTTACTTAACGGCAGTCAGGGCAGACAGGTTTTAATTAATTATTCTTGTGTTTCTTCTGTTTCTTCAGTTTCAATTTCTTCAACTATATCTTCAACTGGAGCATCTTCTTCTTTTCTGGCACTAGTTTTTTTAGCATCTGCCTGTGGCTTTTTAGGGCCTTTTTTTGTTTCTTTTGCAGGTCCTTCTTTATCTTTTTCCATCTTTCTTTCTTCAAGGCCTTCGTGTATAGATTCTGTGATCTTGTCAAGAATTAACGAAATAGACTTTGAAGCATCATCGTTTGCCGGAATCGGAAAATCAATCGGAGATGGATCAGAGTTGGTATCAACAATTGCAAAAAGAGGAATGTTAAGTCTCTTCGCTTCTCTTACTGCAATATGTTCTTTTGAAACGTCAACGATAAACATAGCTGCAGGAAGTCTTGTCATATCAGAAATACTTCCCAGCATTTTTTCCAGTTTTGCTCTTTGACGTGTAATTTGTAATTTTTCTCTTTTCGCGAGATTATTAAAAGTACCATCTGTTTCCATTTTATCAATAGAAGACATCTTTTTAACTGCTCTACGAATAGTAGGGAAGTTGGTTAACATACCACCTGGCCAACGTTCAGTTACGTATGGCATTTGTGTACTTTTAACTTTTTCTGAAACTATATCTTTAGCTTGTTTTTTGGTAGCAACGAATAAGATTTTGCGGCCGGATTTAGCAATTTGTTTAATTGCATTACAAGCTTCGTTTAATTTTGCTTCTGTTTTTTGCAGATCAATAATGTGAATACCATTTCGCTCCATAAAAATATAAGGAGCCATTGCTGGATTCCATTTTCTTTTCAAGTGTCCAAAATGTACACCTGCTTCTAACAATTCATTAAAATTTGTTTTCGACATTACTTTGTTTTTTAACGTTTACATTCTTTTTTACGCTCAATTGCTGAGTAGCTCCTTGCAGGACGTCTCAACAATTTAGATACTAAACGGAATATTATCCAATGGAATATAATCCTATCGTTTACTAAATTGGAATTTCTTGCGCGCTTTTGGTTGACCAGGTTTTTTACGTTCTACAGTTCTAGGATCACGAGTAACGAATCCAGCTTTCTTTAAAGCATCCCTGTGTTCAGGATTAACTTCAATTAAAGCTCTTGTGATTCCTAAACGAACTGCTTCAGCTTGTCCTTTAACTCCACCACCAAAAATATTAACTTTGACGTCGTATTTTCCTACGGCTTCAACTAATTCTAATGGTTGGTTAACAATGTACTGAAGTGGTTTTGTTGGAAAAAATTCTTCCATTTCACGTCCGTTAACTGTGATTTTTCCTTTTCCTTCACTTAAATAAACCCTTGCAACAGCAGCTTTTCTTCTTCCTAAAGTATTTTTTACTTCCATACTAATTATTTAATTGAGTTTAATTCTACTTTTTTTGGTTTCTGTGCTTCCTGTGCATGCTCACTACCTTCATAAACATAAAGGTTTCTAAATAATTCTCTACCAAGACGATTCTTTGGTAGCATTCCTCTTACAGCTTTTTCAACAACCTCAATAGGTTTTTTAGCTAATAATTTTTCAGGGGTAGTAATTCTTTGTCCTCCTGGGAAACCGGTATGACTAACATATTCTTTGTCCGTCATTTTGTCTCCAGTTAGCTTAACCTGGCTGGCGTTAATAATAATTACATTATCACCACAATCAACATGTGGAGTAAAAGAAGCTTTAGTTTTGCCTCTTAATACTAGCGCAACCTTAGAAGCTAATCGGCCTAAAATTTCATCTTTCGCGTCAACAAGAATCCATTCCTTCTGAACAGTTGCCTTGTTTGCTGATACTGTTTTGTAACTTAATGTATCCACTTTTAAAACTCCTAACTTTTTAATTAATACCTTAATACATTATATTCTCCTGTATTTTGCGGATTGCAAAAATACAATTATTTTTTATAAATCAAGAAAATTACTAATAAATAATTAGTTAATAAGCTGACTTACAAATAATGATCTTTGGTAACTATAAATATTCTTAAAAACGAGCCGCAAATATAATATAAATTTTGGATTGAAATATTAACAATACAGTTTTTCAGAATATATTTCAATTATTTTTTATTGGAATTTTTGCTTTTTATTCTAATTGATCTTTAACTATCTTTGAAAATGTAGAATTGTATTAAAATGAGAATATTCAATATTACATTTAACCATATAAAACTTTACTATTTAGGCCTCATACTAACTGCAATCTGTTTGCCATTGTCGAAGTTTGCATTAAGTGTTTCTATGATCGTATTATTATCAAATTGGATTTTAGAGCTTGATTTTAAACGGAAATGGGAAGAAATAAAAAAGAATCATTCAATTCTTATTTTTACTGGAATATTTTTCGTTCATATTTTATGGCTTATAAATACAAGTAACTTTAAATATGCTTTTCATGATATTGGGAATAAGGCCATTTTATTATTATTCCCAATTATCATTGGAACTTCAAGAAAATTAACTACTCAACAGGTTAAAACTATTCTGATATGGTTTTCTCTGGCCGTGATAGCTTCAACGGTAATTAGTGCATTTATCCTGTTTGGAATAATTAATTATCCAATTCAAAATATTAGAGATATTTCAGCTTTTATGTCGCACATAAGGCTGAGTCTGCTTATAAATATTGCGATCTTTTCATTAGCATACATCATCTTTTCTAAAGATATTAAAAAAACGCAATATGAAATCCCCGCCTATTCAGTGATTATTATTTGGTTAATCATATTTCTTTATCTTTTAAAATCCTTTACCGGAATTATAATCTTTTTTACTTGTCTTTTTCTTGTAGTTGGAATTATCTCATTTAAAATCAAAGAGATTGTACCTAAGTTGTTTTTACAGGTTGCTTTAGTCACTGTTTTTTTACTCATTGCCTCGTTTATAACTCACTCTATATCAAAATATTTTACAGTAGAAAAGATTGACGTTCATAATCTGGAAAAGTTAACACAAAACGGAAATCAATACAAGCATTCTTTAAATGAGCAACAGATTGAAAATGGAAATTATGTGTGGTTTTATGTTTGTCAGGATGAGCTTAAAAATGAATGGGAAAAAGTTAGTTCGGTGCCATATGAAGGATTAGATAATAAGGGGCAGGAACTGCGTTTTACATTAATAAGATATTTAACTTCCAAAGGTTTTAGAAAAGACTCCGTTGGTTTCTCAAAACTTTTATCTAAGGATATTAGAAACATAGAAGATGGAATGGCCAATTATATTTTCGAAAATAAGTATGCTATTTACCCAAAAATTTATGATGCAATTTGGCAGATTGATGTATACAGGAAGGGCTCAAATCCTTCTGGAAATTCGATAACAAGCAGGGTAGAGTTTGCAAAAACAGCATTAAGCATTATCAAACAAAATTTTTGGTTTGGCGTTGGAACCGGTGATGTTCAGGATTCTTTTAATGTTCAGTATGAAACGAACAAAAGCCAATTACCTTATAAGAATCGTTTGAGGGCACACAATCAATACCTGACGTTTTTTCTAACATTTGGGATTTTTGGTTTTATCTTTTTACTTTTCTCAATGTTTTATCCGGTTTTTAAGTATAAAGCTTTTGACAATTATTTATTCATCGTATTTTTTTTAATAGCCTTGCTATCATTTCTTAACGAGGATACTTTAGAAACACAAATTGGTGTGACATTTTTTTCTTATTTTTACTCGCTTTTTTTATTTGGGAGAAAATAAAATTTATAAAACGAAGAGGATATGTGTAAGAATCATGAAGAGTTTATGCGCGAAGCGATTAATATTTCTACTAAAAACATCGATGAAAATGGAGGCCCGTTTGGTGCTGTAATAGTAAAAGATGGTAAAGTTATTGCAAGAGGCGTAAATAGGGTTACATCTAATAATGATCCAACAGCTCATGCAGAGGTTAATGCAATTCGCGAAGCTGCTTCAAAACTGGGAACTTTTGATTTAAAAGGATGTGAAATATATTCATCCTGCGAACCATGCCCAATGTGTTTGGGGGCTATTTACTGGGCACATTTGGATAAATTATATTTTGCAAATACCAAACAGGATGCCAGGGACATTGATTTCGATGATTCCTTTATTTACGAAGAATTAGACCTCCCTTTTGAAAAAAGAAAAATACCTACAAAACAGATTCTTAGAGAAGAAGCTATCGCTGCTTTCCATAAATGGAGAGATAAAGCCGATAAAATAGAATATTAATGAAAAGACTTCAAAAGAACTTTTTTACTAGAGATGTTCTGGAAGTTGCTCCCGACTTATTAGGTAAATATCTTGTTAGAAGATTTGATGACGAGAGTGTTCAAGAGTTTTTAATTACTGAAGTTGAAGCATATAGAGGACAAGAAGATTTAGCCTGTCACGCAAGTAAAGGAAGAACTCCAAGAACTGATATAATGTACCACGAAGGAGGTCATGTTTACGTTTACCTAATTTATGGCATGTACTGGATGTTAAATATTGTTACTGCGACAAAAGATGTTCCTCAAGCAGTCTTAATACGCGGGATCGAAGGATTCGATGGTCCTGGGAAACTAACAAAAAGCTTACAAATCGACAAGTCGTTTTATGGTGAAAATTTAGTTTCCAGTGAAAGACTATGGATTGAATCATCAGAAAAATTATCCGAAATTAAAATTAAATCAAGCCCTCGCATTGGTATTGATTATGCTGGTGAAGAATATAAGAATAAACCATGGAGGTATCTTTTGTGCAATAAATAAGGTTGGGTTCTTATTTTATCTAATTGTTGCTTAATTCTGGTTAATATTTTATAATAAGCAACAAGTAACCAGAAACAAAAATTTACTTAAAGATGAAAGCTTAAAATTGCAATTAAAACTTTTTTAGAAAAAAATCCTCCTTCAAAACAACCATTACTGTCCAGGTATATTCAAGATTGCTCCATAACAAATCATAATAAGTTTCAAATCTAAACCCCATATTAATACCAGAGTAGACATTCTTCTGATAATTTAATTTGCCAATGATTAATTGTCTGATTGGTTCCTCAACATAAAACATTGTTCTTGAATACGATTCATAAATAGGATTTCCGATTGGAGAAATAAATTGTTTTCCATACCAATATCCAACCAAAAAGTCAAAATTAGTATTTGTTAATTCGAGACTTGTAAAACTGGCAGTACCATCAATATACATTTGCTGCTTGTTTGGAGACAGGTCTTGATAATTAACAATAAACGACGAAACATCAAATTTGTGAATTAGTTTGTGATTCATGTTTTTTGAAAAACGTAATCCTGTGGCATTATTGAAGATTGTTTTTAATGGTTCGTCACTATTACTATTGATTTGACCTCCCTCGTGCCGGATAAGATTCTGAAATGGGATCGATAGCTCGTACTGATCTTTTTGTAAAAGAATAAATTCAGAAGATAATCCCACATTGAATTTTTCCTGAAACGGATCATCCTGAAATATTTGTTGTTCCCAATTTAACCACAGATCAGTAAAAATGCGATCACTATTCCAAAGAAACTGAACCCCATTTTCTATGTTATTACTTAAATATCTCTCAAAATCAAAAAGAGGATCAATTAATTTATGATTTAGCGTACCATAAATATTCCCTAAAACAAAGTCAAAATGGGGCAGTACTTTGTATTGGAAAGTTAGTAAAAGGGATGCATTGATTTCGTTTTCTCTTCCGTAATAAGATGTGAAATTCCCTCCTGCACTTAGTTTGATTCTTGAGTTTGGATAATAAACAAATTTAGGAGTAAGGTTAAATCCCAGGAGCGTATAACCTTCGGCAATATTCCCAAAATACTCATTGTTTTTTATAAAATTGGTATTGTCAATTTGTAATAATAACTTGTTAGAATCTGAAGGGTAAATCTGAAAGTTTTGGAAATAAACGGAGTCGTTAGTTTGGGATCTACATGGGCTTAGGCTAACGAGTAGAATAACGAAAAGAATAATGAAAAGAATAATATGATTCTTAAAATCCATGCGATTAATTTAGAGTCCGAAAATAAGAAAAAACCCTTAAAAACATATTTTTATAGACTGTTAAATTATGCATTACTCATAATTAAGAATGAGTTTTATTGTTATTTGTTTTATTTTAGTGCATTCTTATGTTGAATCAATTTTACATTAAAATGAGAAGCTACCGTTTTTATAATAATTTATTTGGTTGGATTGCCTTCCTGATTGCAGCAATAGTATATCTTTTAACGATTGAACCAACAACTAGTTTCTGGGATTGCGGCGAATTTATTGCTTCGGCATATCGCTTAGAAGTTGGACATCCTCCGGGAGCACCATTCTTTATGATATTGGGACGAATATTTACTCTGTTTGCCGGCTCACCTGAAAATGCTGCTAAAATGGTAAATATACTTTCAGCTATGGCTAGTGCATTTACAATTTTGTTTTTATTCTGGACCATTACTCATTTCGTGCGTAAAATTGCAATCAAAAATGAAGAATATTCAATCGGTAATATCATAACGATAATAGGAAGTGGATTAGTTGGAGCATTGGCTTATACTTTTTCCGACACTTTTTGGTTTTCAGCGGTTGAGGCTGAGGTTTATGCTACTTCTTCATTGTTTACTGCTTTGGTTTTTTGGGCAATCCTAAAATGGGAAAACGAATCTGAAACAAAATATGCAAATCGATGGATTATTTTAATTGCATATTTAGTTGGTCTGTCTATTGGGGTTCACCTGTTAAATTTATTGGCAATTCCAGCTATAGTTTTTGTATATTATTTTAAAAAATATGAAGTTACCAAAAAAGGAGTGTTTTTTGCTTTTCTTATTTCCGGGATTTTATTAGGTGCTATCATGTATGTTATCATTCCAGGCTTTATTACAATCGCTTCATGGTTTGATTTATTGTTTGTAAATGGATTTGGATTACCATATAATTCCGGTTTTCTTTTTTATATTGCTTTAGTAATTTCTTTAATTGTTTGGGGAATTAAATATACTCAACGAAAAGGGAAAGTTATTTTTAATACAATCATATTAGGAATTACAGTTATTTTTATTGGATACTCTTCTTATGCAATGATTGTAATTCGTTCATCAGCCGATCCTCCTATGGATCAAAACAATCCGGATAATGCTTTTGACTTGTTGTACTATTTAAATCGTGAGCAATACGGCGACAGACCATTAATTTATGGTCAGACATTCGATGCTCCCATGATCAGCAATAAACAAACAAAACCGGTATATATTAAGAAAGATGGACGTTACATTGTTGCAGAACATAAGATTGAAGTTGAGTTTGATCCTCAATTCACAACCTTATTCCCAAGAATGTATAGTTCCGATAAAAGCCACATTATTGAATATAAAAAGTGGGTTAACCTTTCCAATAAAGAGATTTCCGTTAACAATGGAAGAGGACAGGTTGAAAAAAGAGTAAAACCTTCGTTTGCCAATAATCTTACTTTTTTCTTTAAATATCAGATCGGACACATGTATCTAAGATATTTTATGTGGAATTTCTCAGGTCGCCAAAATGATATTCAGGGTCACGGAAATGTTATAAACGGAAACTGGATGAGCGGAATATATTTTATTGATGATGCAAGATTAGGAAATCAGGACATGGTTCCTGATCACATGAAAAATAATCCAGCCCGAAACAAGTATTACATGCTTCCCCTAATTTTAGGTTTAATTGGTTTGTTATTTCACTATAAGAAACACAAACATGATTTTACGATCGTTTTAATGTTGTTTATTTTAACAGGAATTGCAATCGTAGTGTACCTGAATCAATATCCATTGCAGCCGCGAGAAAGAGACTATGCATTTGCAGGTTCGTTTTATGCTTTTTCAATTTGGTTGGGATTAGGTGTTGCCGGAATAATTGATCTTTTAAAGAAAAAACTACCGCAAACAGTTTCTGCAATTTTAGTTAGCATATTGACCTTGATTTTTGTTCCCGGAATTATGGCATCAGAAAACTGGGATGATCATGACCGATCGGGAAGATATACAGCTCGCGATTTAGCCTATAACTATTTAAATTCCTGTAACGAAAATGCAATTTTATTTACTAATGGCGATAATGACACATTCCCGCTCTGGTATGCACAAGAAGTTGAAGGTATCCGAACAGATATAAAAGTTTGCAATTTAAGTTATTTACGTGCTGCCTGGTATATCGATCAAATGAATAGAAAATCATATGAATCAGAACGACTACCTTTTTCGTTGACACATGATAAATACCATAAAGGAAACAGAGATATATTACCTATTTACGACAGAGTTGGGCAGGCGGTTGATGTTAAGGATGTTGTTGATTTTATTGCCAGTGATGATCCTAAAACCAAGATTAATTCTCCCTTTGTTGCCAATGAAACGATCAATTATATTCCAACAAAAAAGTATAAGTTAGATATAAATAAAGACAACATT
>KB225036.1_pt6 | contig 23162 bp, 13 predicted proteins | sample 524768 | NCBI WGS metagenome assembly AMQJ01 (sample SAMN00998488, study PRJNA167727) | sediment metagenome | isolation source: subsurface aquifer sediment | place: USA: Rifle, Colorado | collected Aug-2009
ATGCTGAGAATGGTGATGTCTCTAAACTCGACAAGCTTATTTTTGATATTGAGTCAACCTATAAGTTTCCAATTCTTCTAAAAAAATATTTGCAATTAAATGCAAAAATTATTGGTTTTAATATCGATCCGCAATTTAACGATGCTCTGGATGGATTGTTAATGCTTGATATTTTTGATGTACCTCAAAGCTTCTTAAAAGCTTTATCAAAAGAATTAAACGACGAATCAATATTGGAACGATTCAGTTTTCCTACATCTTTACTGGAAGATTAATTCAGGATTCTACTTGTTATCGTTAGCCTTTAAGAAATCATCAGTTGATTCAATTTTTGCATAAGTACCTTTTAGTGTGCTTAAGGTTGAATAGTGCACATCTTTTGCCGAAACAGTAATATCTCCAAAGCTTAAATCACGGGTAGCACAAGCATCCTCTATTACTGTACACTTAAAACCATAATCACTTGCTGCCCGGGTTGCAGCTTCAAGGCACATGTGAGTTTGCATCCCGCAAAGAACAAGATTTTCAATTTTGTTGTTTTTTAAATATTCGAGTAAATCTGTACCAACAAATGAATTCGCCTTGTCTTTAGAAATAATTTTTTCACTTTCAACAGGAGCAACAAATTCATTTATTTCTGATCCCACGTTTGTATTATGCTTCACATGTATAACAAGATTACCTTTTTCTCTAAAGCGAAGTAAGATTTTCTGAGCATTTTTTGCAGCTTCCTCAGGATTAGTTAATGGTAACGTCCCTCCCGGAAAATAAAAATTCTGAATATCAATAATTATTAACGCAGTGTTTTTTGCGATTTCGATATTGGATTGTTCTTGCGCCATTGTATTGTTATTCATTGAATAAAAAATAATAAAAAATAAAGTTAATAATAATATCTTTTTCATTTTGACTCGGTTTAGGTTATTTTCAAAAGTAAAAATTAATTATATATCTTATAATTTTAAAAACTTTTTAATTTCAGTAACCACCTGTTTATTGCTTTCAGAATCTTTAAGTACCATCCGGTGATCCGCATGTTCAATAATCTTTAGTTCCTTTTTTGATGAAGGGCTTAAATTATATAAGTTATAACTCATTGATGGAGGTATAAAATCATCGGCACCTCCATGTATAAACAGAACAGGTTTACTATTTTGTTGTACCAATGTGATATTATTTAGTTGATAAATAGATTGATCAATGTCTAATTTTAAAAATGGACGAATGATTCCAGGAAGTGCTTCTTTGAGTAAATAATCTTTAAGTTCTTCAAGTGAAGTGAAAGTCGACATTACAATAACCTGATCAATAATATCATTGCTAATTAAGTTAAGAGCTACAAAACCTCCTAGCGAGTATCCTAAAACTACAGTTGGTATATTTTCATCATTAATATTGTTTTTAAAATAATCTAAAGCAATATTTCCATCTTTTATAATGCCATCAATGCTTGGTTTCCCGTCACTTAATCCATAGCCACTATAGTTTAAAGAGTAGATATTTAAATTGAACTGGACACCCAATTCATTAAAAAATGGTATTGCCGATCGAATGTTACTACCATTTCCAGAAAAGTAGATTAAATTAAAACTTGCTTGTTCTTCTTTTAGGAACCATAACTCAAGCTCAGTTGTGTCAGTGTTATTCACAAAGTATCTGTTAAACTTAAAATTTTCACTTATTTCATATTCCTTAACTGGGTTGAATACATCACTTTGAGTGACCTTTTTATTAATACAACTTTGAAATAGTAAAGTTGTTATGGTAAGCATTAATATCTTTTTTTGCATGTTTTTGCACGATTAATTTATTTAACTTTAATGTAACAATCAAATCGTCAAACAGTTTTAGTGAGTTATCAAATTTTAAATAAATAAATACGTTTAAGTCTTTTTTTTTTGTAACTTGTTAAATCTTACTATTCTTCAGATAAAACATATTAAGATGTTAAAAACCGCGGTAAAACATAAGGTTCATTACTTAATTATTCCTTTATTACTTGTTTTTTTTCTATATGTATTTTCGTTAATTTTTATTTTTTTACCTTCTGTTGAAAGAAGTATAATTGATAAAAAAAAGGAAATGATTAAAGAACTCACGAATACGGTTTGGACTTTAATGGATTTTTATAACAAGCGGGTTGAAGATAAGCTGATAAGTATTGATGACGCCAAAGCGTTGGTTTTACATAATGTTGAAATAATGAGATATGGAAAAGAGAAAAAGGATTACTTCTGGATAAACGATTTTAGGCCATATATGATTATGCATCCATATTTACCTGAATTGGATAATCATAATTTATCAGCATATACCGACCCTGATGGTACATTTTTATTTAATGAAATGGTTGAAATTGTTTTACGAAATGGGGAGGGTTATGTAAATTATAAATGGCAATTAAAAGACGATTCTTTACAAATCTTACCTAAAATTTCATTTGTTAAAGGATTTAAACCATGGGGCTGGATTATTGGTACAGGAGTGTATATCAATGATATTGAACAAGAAATTGCATCAATGAAAAAGAACCTGGTTCTTGTTTCAATTGTTATTACCGTATTCGTTTTGCTATTGTTTATTTATATTTTAAATCGTGGTTTAAAAAAAGAAAAACATCTCAGGGAATTAGAAACGAAATATAAAAAACTATTTGAAGAGGCAAATGATGGTATTTTGATTTTAAAAAATAATAAAATTATTAATTGTAACAATAAGGTTTTGGAGTTGTTTAAATGTAAAAAGCTCGACATTATTGATAAAACAATTGCTGACTTTTCTCCAGATTATCAGGATGATGGTGAGAAATCGGTTGATAAATTGGAGAAAATTATCAATGAATGCATGAAAGGTATTCCACAGTTTTTTGAATGGGATCATATTACAAAAAACGGAGAACTGTTTATTACTGAAATAAGCTTATCAAATATAGAGATTGAAAATGAAATATATATTAACTCTTTTATCAGAGATATAACGCAGAGAAAGAAAGTTGAAAAGAAATTGATTGAGGCAGTTGAAAAAGCAGAAAATGCAGATAAACTAAAATCCGCTTTTCTTGCAAACATGTCTCATGAAATCAGGACTCCTATGAATGGAATTCTAGGATTCTCACAATTATTAAAAAAAGAAAACCTACCCAAAAATCAAAAAGATGAGTTTGTAAATATAATTAATAGTAAAGGAAACCAATTGTTACAAATTATTAATGATATCATTGATATTTCAAAAATTGAATCCAATCAGATTAAGATATATTATTCAGAGTTTTCAATTAATAAAATGATTGAAGAGATATATGAATCATTTACAACTGAACCGAATCAAAATTTTAAGTCAAATATTGATTTTCATATTAGAAAGAAACTACCCGATTCAAAATCAGTTATAAAAAGCGATCGAACCAGAATTATTCAAATTCTGTATAACTTGGTAAATAACGCTTTTAAGTATTCAAATCAAGGAAAAATTGAGATTGGTTACAAAATAAAAACTTCAGAAGTTGAATTTTATGTTACAGATAATGGAATCGGGGTAAAAGAAGAGGAAAAGGATTTTATCTTTGAACGTTTCGTGCAATCGGATGGATCAACCAGAAGACTATATGGGGGAACAGGATTAGGTCTTTCAATTTCAAAGGGACTGGTTGAATTACTCGGTGGTAGTATTGGTGTGGAGTCGGATGGAATAAGTGGTTCTCGGTTTTATTTTACTATCCCTTATAAATTTGTTTCTAAATCTTTAAAAGAACATTCTTCGGAAAACCTAGATAATTTAAACTGGAGCGACAAAAATATTCTTATTGTTGAAGATGATCATATAAGTTTTGAATTCCTTAAGGAATTATTGAGTGAAACTAAAATTAATATAAGCCATGCAGAAACTGGAGAAATAGCTTTGCAAGAATCAAAATCTAAGTCTTTTAATCTAATTTTAATGGATATTCAATTGCCAGATATTGATGGGTATGCTACAACAAAACTAATTAGAAAAATAAATCCGGATATTCCAATTATTGCTCAAACTGCTAACGCATTTGTTGAGGATCGCGAAAAATCAATAATTGCCGGATGTAATGATTATATTTCAAAACCTATAAATAGAAAATTATTACTAAGAATTATCAATCATTATATTTGAAAATCTTACTATCCTTTTATAAAATTTTTTAAACCAGGGCAATATTTTACATATAATATAGTAGATTTGGACAAAAGTATTGTCATAATAAGGTAAAACTATTGCATTGTTAAAAGGCTAGATAAATTTAGTTATCCCAATTTATATTTTTTCTTTTGGTTAATACTTTTAAATTTTAGATGTTGAACTTTAAGTAATAAAGTTATTATGGAATTAATAGAATGGTCTGATAAATATTTAGTTGGATATGATGAAATTGATAATCAGCATAAAGGACTGGTTATTATGATAAATGAACTTTTTACGTTCATGACAGAAGGCAAATCAAAGGAAAATTTGGAAATTATTTTTGATCACTTAACAGTTTACACCAAAGAGCATTTTAGCAACGAAGAAAAAATGATGTTAAAATATGACTATCCAGATTATGAGCAACATAAGTTAGAACATGTAAAATTTATTGAACGTTTAAATAGCTTTAAATCTGATTTTGAAAATAATAAAATTACTATATCCTTAGAGCTTTTAAATTTTTTAAAAGATTGGCTTTTAAATCATATAGTTATAACAGATAAAAAATACATGCCCCTTTTAGAAAAAAACAGATATGAATAAAGTATTTATAATGGATTTAATTTAAAATTTACATTATTTGCTTTAATAGTTCATTCACAGAAAACAAACCTTATTTTATGAAAGAAGTCTTATCTCCATTGGATATAATGAGGAACATGGTTGAAAAGTTACAGACTTTTTACCCAACACATGATAAAAAAGCCGGTGGGATAATACAATTTCATTTAAGACATTTAAATGAAAATATAGATTGTTATATAAAATCAGATGAAAAGGAATTAAGGTTTTTTGAAGGAACTGCAATTAATCCAACTGTTACGGTTAAATCTACTTTCTATAATTGGCTCGATTTGGCAGGAGGGAAGTTAAACCCAGTATTAGGAGTAATGACAGGAAAACTTAAATTTAAAGGTGATACTTCGTTTTTTAAGATATTACCCAGAAAAAAATTAGGTAAAGAGTTAGATATCCCCAAAGATCCGGTAACAAAATTTGAAAAAAATCCACAAAAGTACTGGACTAAACCTGAAAAGATAATTGTTTTAAGTGCTTCTCCAAGAGCACAAAATGGCTATACAGATTATTACCTTTCTCCTTTTATAAAGGGGATGAGAAAAAATGCTGAAGTTGAACTTGTTCATTTGGCTAAATACAAAATAAACCCTTGTACCGGATGTTTTTCGTGTTGGATGAAAATTCCCGGTGAATGCATATATCATAGCAAAGATGATTTTAATGTTCTGGCTGAAAAGATGTTTACAGCAGATTTAACTGTTTATGCATTTCCAATTTATGCAGATAGTATGCCCGGAATACTAAAAAATTATTTCGACAGATCTGTGAGTAGGGCGTATCCATACATGATCGAAGGGATGAACAGGGTTAGACATCCTCGCAGGTATATTCATGAAAATCATTCCATGGTTGTTTTTTCTATTTGTGGTTTTTTTGAGATGATTAACTTTGAACCAGTAAGAGCATATTTTCAAGCATTAGCTCATAACAGACATACACCTGTAATTGCAGAAATTTATCGAACAACTGCAGTTGGATTATATGGAAACCCTTTTGCATTTAAAATGCAAAGAAGTGTTTTAAATGCACTTGAAAAAGCTGGAGAAGATATCGTTACGCTTGGTAAAATTAAAAGAAGAACTCAAAAATTGATACATCAAAAATTTAGAGTTACATCAACTGATATAGATAAAGTAAACGAGTGGTGGAAAGAAAGTGAAGGAAGTCAGAAAAACGACTACTAAGTTAAAATTAGTTTATCCTTGATACTTCTCTTCCTTATATTCTTGAACAGGATCAATATCTAAAAATTTAGATAAAAATTTAACACCAATGTAAAATGGAATAGTATCGAGTAATGCTGCAACCATTTTAAAAATGTAATTAGAGGCAATTAACATTAAAAGAAATGAAAAGACGTGCGTGTCAGCATGCAGATCAATTGCTTTTGCACCATAATATGTAATTAAAACCACAGCAATCGAATCTATTAACTGACTTGTTAGCGTTGATCCATTATTTCGTAACCATAAATGTTTTCCTTTAGTCAACTTTTTTAAGAAATGGAAAATATGTACATCAACAAATTGAGCAGTAAGGTATGCAATCATAGAAGCTGCAGTAGCTCCAAATGTTAGTTCTCTTATTCTAAAAAATGCATCGCTGTTTATTTGTGGATTTTCAGGTAAGATTCCGGCAAACCATACGATAAATAAAACCCATCCATTCATTAATAAACCTACCCAAACTACCATGTTTGCTCTTTTTCTGCCATAAAGCTCACTTATAAAGTCAGTGCATAAAAATGTAATTGGATAGGGTAATACTCCAACAAAAACCATGAAAGGTATTTGAACACCATCCCAGGTAAAAGAAAGATCAATTAAGCGCGACAGACCTAAAATGTTAAGCATTGCCAATGATCCGACAAATAATCCTGAAAGAATTACAAATACGGCTTCTCTTCTAATTTTGTATTTATTTTCTGAGATGGTTCCTGTAAACATAAATTTTGATTAAGTAATTATAAAGATATATACATTTTAATTAATTATCAATTAGTATTTTCTAATAATTATATTAATGCTTAATTTAATTAACTCACATAACAAACAAATGCAGCTGTATATATGTTTTTTGAAATTAACTATTTGTTGTTTTTTTTATTAACATTATCATCTTAATAACTTATAATGAAATTCTAGTTATTCTTTCGAATATTTCTTATTTTTAAAGATTAGATTAAATTGCAAAAATGCATTTTTATATATTAAGTACAGATAATTAGCTTTTTAAATAAGTTTGGACACTCTAAATTACTTTTTATGAAGAAAAATGTTTACGCTATTTTTAATATAGAGCAGGAAGAAAAGGTCAGCGTTTCATTATTTCTTATTCAATCTGTTTTTTTAGGAATATTTTATGGTGCTTTTGATGTTGGAGCGCATTCATTATTCTTGAATTCTTATCCTGCATCAATGATTCCTAAAGCATATGTTATTTCAGGGATCGTTGGGATTATACTGACAACAATATATGCCAGACTTCAGAGCAGGTATAAATTCTCGACAGTAGCTATCTTTAATCTTATTTTTATCTCAATAAGTACAGCTCTTCTAAGAGTTCTATTTCAGTATACTGAAAGTGACTGGCTGGTATTCTTGATTTTTATTATGATGGGCCCCTTAAACATTATAGCATTACTCGGATTCTGGGGAGCTGTTGGTAGAATGTTTTCGCTCCGTCAGGGTAAACGCCTGTTTGGTCTTATCGATAGTGGACAAATTTTTGGTGCAATATTAAGTACATTTGCAATTCCTATACTGATTTCCGTTGGATTTGAGCAGAAAAACCTTCTCTTTTTAAGTTCAGTAAGCGTAATGTGTGCATTTGTTTTTCAAATTATAATTTCTATCAAGTATAACTTAAATCAAGTTGTAGCTAAAAAAGAGAAGAAAAAGAACAGATTGCCCGAACTTCTTAAAAACAAATATGTTTTGCATATGTCGATTTTTGTTGTTATGTCGATGTTAGCAGCTTTTTTCATTCAATTCTCATTTCTTTCTGTTACAAAAGAAAATTATCCTGATCATAACGACTTAGCTGAATTCCTGGGAGCATTTACTGGTAGTTTGTTATTGTTTACATTCTTATTTAAAACGTTCTTGTATAGTAAGCTCATGAAAACTTATGGCTTGAAAGTTAGTGTTCTAATCTCTGCATTTTTATTAGGAATCTTTACTGTAATTGCAATCGTGATAGGTTCTGTTTTTGGATATACAACAGCATCGGCCAGTTTTATGTTTTTCTTCCTGGTTATATCTTTAAGCAGACTTTTCTCAAAAGCACTGAAAGATGCAGTTGAAGTACCTTCATTTAAAATTCTATATCAATCTTTAAAAGCTGAAATCAGGCACGATGTTCAGGCTTATGTTGATGGAACCATAAATGAGATTGCAGCACTTTCTGCTGGATTATTGCTGGCAGCCTTAAGTCTTTTCGAATTTTTCAAATTAATACATTTTTCGTATTCCTTATTTTTTATTCTGATAATATGGTTTTTTGTAGCTCGAAAACTTTATATTGAATATCAAATTTCATTACAAAAATCATTAGCTGAATATAAAGGTAAAACAGATAAGATTGAAAGTGTATCAGATTTTATTGATCAAAATATTAATGATCGTTCGATTGATCATTACCAATTAACTTCCGGACTTGATATTGACTTTGATTTGCACCCTTTAAAATTTGAAGAAAAATTAGATCGTTTAACGAGTTCTGATAATACAATAATTAAAAGCTATGTGTCAAATAAAGTTTCAGAATCAAAATTATTCGATTCGTTACAACTTATAACGGAAAATAATGATGTTATACCAAAACTTTTAAACAGAGTTGAAATAAAAATAGATAAATCTCCAGGAGCAGAAAAACTTATTCATCTTTCTAAATCAAAAGGCACCGATGAGAGAATTCTTGCAGCGTATTTAATAGGTAAGTTTTATGAACCGTCGCTTTTTGTTTATCTAAAAGCATTATTAAGAGACTTGCAACTTCCGGTAAAAATTTCAGCAATAAAAGCTGCAACGAAAACAAAGAACATTGAGTTTTGCCCCTTAATTATAGATTATATCGATACAAATGGGTTAATACCTTATGTTTATGATTCAATGATAAGTTTTGGTGAAGATGCGTTAAGTACAATTGACCTTTATTTTTATAAGACTGGTATAAGTCATCGGATCATGTTGCGAATTGTCAAATTAATTGGGGAAATTGGTGGAGAAAAGGCAAAAAACCTGTTAACTAAGAAGCTTGATCATCCAAATGAGGAAGTTTTAAATTATGTGCTTGACGCATTAAAAGAGACCGAATTTAAAGCTGATGAAAAAACAATTACACAAATACATCAGATTATTGAAAAGCATATTGGAGTTGTTGGATTTAATATTGCGGCACAAGCTACTCTCAATGAAACGCCTGGTTTTGAATATTTAAAAGAGGCTTTAAACGAAGAAATAACATCCAACTACAATTTGTTATATTTGTTACTCTCACTGGCTTACGATTCGAAATCAATCATGCATGTTAAAGATAATATTGAAAGTGGAACAACAGAAGGAATAAGTTATGCATTAGAATTGCTTGATCTTTTTATTTATGAAGAGCTAAAACCAAAATTATTTCCAGTTGTTGAAGATATTTCAATTATCGAAAAAATTAAGCAACTCCAGAATTACTATCCTATCGAAAAACTCACATTTAATGAACTTATCATTTCTCTCATAAATAAGGATATAAATGAAACAAATATTTGGACAAAGGTTTGTGCTATATACGCTTTCTCAGAAATCGAGAATACGGAAATTCCAAATGATTTAATAGCTCATCTGTTTAATCCTCATGAAATATTAAGAGAAACAGCAGGAGTTGTAATACATCGAATTGATAAAAATCTGATGCATACAATTGGTAAGAGACTAAACCCAACATATAAAGAGGAACTTGATAATACCTTAGACTTATTAAACAGTTCAGAAAATCACTTGCTGGTTGAAAAAACATGGTTTTTAAAGTCGACTGAATATTTTAAAAATGTTGAGGGAAGATACATGTATGAGTTAGCAAAATCAATGAATAATTTGTTATTTGAATCATATGAATTAAGTGATATTATTGTTTCTGATTTAAAAGATAAGGTGCTTCTCATTAAAGGATCTTCAATTTTACTAACTATCGACGATGAAAAAAGTTTTGATTTAGTTGAAGGAGAACTGTATGATATGAATGAGATTTTAAAGGATGCAAAAAGAAAGGTGTCAATTAAAAAGCAAGATGATGTAACTATTTTTTATGTAGAAAAAAATGATTTAATTTACAATATGTTTGATTTTCAAAAGATTGAAATGGCAATTATAAATTGGATAAATTCAAAAATCAGGACTTAGGAAACAAAATCATAAATAGATTATTTAAAAAAAGAAAGATATAATTTATGTTATTTAGATTTATTCGTAAAATTAAAATTTATTATATGCGAAAGACTACCATTTTTAAGCAACTTATTTTAAATGTGGTAATACCTGCAGTTTCGGCTTTGCTTATTTTAGGAGCCTTTAATTATAACCAAACAAAATCGAATCTTATTGAGTCGATAGATTCTAAGAATAAGATAATTTCTGAAGAAATTGTTCAAATCATGGAATTGCAAGATGTTGCTCTTGAAATAGTTGAGCAGTATTTGAATCCTGTTATGGAATCATATAGTAATAAACTAGTTCATGATTATTTTAAAAATACCGACAATATTGAATTTGCAGATCTTGATAAAATTCGTATTGAACTGGGGATGGATCCAGAAATGGAAGATATTTATATTATTAACCAGGAAGGATTTGTTGTAAATTCAACTTTTAAATCGGATCTCGGAATTAACTTGTTTTCGTTTGGTGAAGATCATAAACAAATGATTCTTCGGATATTTGAAGAGGGAAAATATGTAAACGAATTATTTACCATTGAAAATAGCACAAAAAGGTTAAAAAAATATACATATCATCCCACTCTTGACGGTAAATATATTGTAGAATTAGGTATTTATTCAAGACGTGCTGACGAGATCATTAATTTTATAAAAAATACAGGTAACGAATTGTCTCAAAACCAGCCTTCTATAGTCGATTTTAATATATTCATAAACAAGGATAATCCAACTTCTTTAAATAAAGATGTTGTATTATCGGAAAGCGAAACTGCTTTCATGAAAGAGCGATTTGTTAAACAAGACTCAATACGAATTCCAAAAAGGATTAATAAACAGAATCTGTATTATAATTATTTATATATACATCGGGTTAATTCCGATTTATATAAAGGCGCAGTTATTCGCATTATTTCAGACAGAACCCGTGAGGATATTTTACTTAGAAATGAATTAATCAAGTTTATAGCGATATTTGGTTTAACAATTATTGTTGTTATTATTCTTTTATATCGAAAGACAAAAGTAATCACTTCACCAATTAAAAAACTTGTCGAAAAAGTAAATCGTGTAACAAACGGTCATCTGAATGAACGTGCTGATGTTGTTGGTAACAATGAGATTACTACACTTTCTCAAAAATTTAATTCGATGATTGAAGAGTTGGAAAGTTATTACAATGAGTTGGAGCAAAAGGTAAAAGACCGAACAGCAGAAGTGGTTCGCCAAAAAGAAGAAATTGAAATTAAGAATAAGCATATAACAGATAGTATTCGATATGCGAAACGAATTCAGAATGCTATTTTACCTCCAGACAACTACGTAAAACAATTATTACCCAGCTCATTTATTTTATACAGACCAAAAGATATTGTAAGTGGTGATTTTTACTGGATGGCTAAGAAAAATAATCTGGTAATTTATGCTGCAGTTGATTGTACGGGGCATGGAGTTCCTGGTGCATTTATGTCAATCGTAGGAAACAACCAGTTAAATTATGCTATTGATGTTAAAAAAGCCCGTCAGGCGAGTGAAATTCTCGACAGTTTAAACGAAGGCGTTGTTGAAACACTAAGAGAAAAAGGAAATGAAAAAGTAGGTTTAAGCGGTGTTAAAGATGGAATGGATTTGGCTTTATGTATTATCGACTATAAGAACATGAAATTACAATTTGCCGGTGCAAATAACCCACTATGTTTAATTAGAAATAATGAGCTAATACAGATTAAAGGAGACAAAATGGCCATTGGTGGTAATTTTGATGATGAACTACCCAAATTTACAAACCACGAAATAGATATTCAAAAAGGAGATGTATTATATACATTCTCAGATGGTTATCCTGATCAGTTTGGAGGAGGTGATGGACGTAAGTTTATGGTTAAAAAATTTAGAGAATTATTGCTCGAAATTCATCAAAATCCAATTGAAGAACAGGAAAGAATACTTGAAGAACATTTGGATGAATGGAGAGGTAAAGAAGAACAAGTTGACGATATAATAGTAATTGGTGTTAAAATAGAATAAATATGTCAAATATGAATTCTGATATTCTGATTTACGTTCCGTTTGAAAAAGCGAAATTAAACGAAAAGGAAATTAGTTGGATTAATGCCTTTAAGTCTATCTTAGAGATAAGTCTCCGTCAAATAACAAAAAAAGGAATCAGCATATCTAATTTTACTTCAGATGAGTTTAATGTTGATTTGAAGGACATTAATGAAAATACCAAAATAATAATTCAGTTATTATTAAATACTAATTATACCGATTCTGGTCTTTTAGATACTGACAACTTGAAAACTAAGAAAATTATCAATGTATCATGTCATCCAGAAATAAAAGAAGAATCTTTTAAACAAACTTCAAAATATAATTTGTTTGACGAATCAATGGGTAAACCAATAAACTTGTCGGACCAAATCAATGAATTGAAAAATGAAATATGGCTTAAGTTTTTGGATATTGCTTATGAGATAAGGAAGGAATTAGCTTCTAGTGAAAAACTAACAAAGAAGTCAAAAGGGAGAATCTATCTGGCAGAAACAAGTAACGATCAGAATTTTAATAGAGAAACCATTATAAGAGAACTGGAACATTTGGGTTTTGAAATTCTTCCCAAAGGTAATTTCCCTAAAGATATGATGAGCTTTAGTGAATTTGTACATGATAATCTTATGCAATCTATTCTTTCTATTCACCTTATTGGTAATTTTTATGCCCCTCTTTTAAATAATATTGATATTTCCAGTATTGAATTGCAAAATGATATATACCACGAAGTAGCTTCAGAATTAAAGGCAAAGAATGTAGCAATAAAACGTTTGGTATGGATTCCACCGGATATTAAACCAAAATCAGAAAAACAAAGATTATATATAGAAAGTTTTAAGAGAAATATTGAGTTACTTAAAAGTACAGAAATAATTCAAACTCCAATTGAGGTTTTTAAAACAATCATTAGAGAGAAGGCAAAAGAGATTATAGAATTAAAGCCACAAGTAAAATCAAAAGAAAACGAAATTGTTTCCAGATCCGTGTATTTAATCTCAAATAATTCGAATGAGAAAAATTTAAATTTAATTAAACAGGAACTTACAAAAAACAAACTCACTATTTTACAGACAACAGATAAGACAAATAAAATAGATTTAATACAGGAACATTATCGAAATCTTATCAAATGCGATGCTTTATTAATTGATTATTCTACTGACAATATTCAATGGCTAAATAGTAAGTTAAGCGATATTTTAAAATCTCCCGGATTTGGCAGAAGAAATAATTTTTTGGCAAAATCAATTTTGTTAAATTCAAGTATTTTTCCACAAACAAATTTGCAAATTAATGATTTAGAGTTTATTAATACTAGTGAAAAAGATATTGCAAAGAGATTAAGTCCTTTCATCGAAAAAATAAATAGAACATGATACCTGAAAACAATACACATAGCAATACTAATATTTTCAATCCTTTCCCGGGGCTTCGACCTTTTAAGATTGAAGAAAGTCATTTGTTTTTCGGTCGCGAAGGTCAGAGTGAAGAAATCTTGAAAAAACTTTCAGATGAAAAATTTGTAGCAGTTATTGGTGCTTCCGGGAGTGGTAAGTCTTCTTTAATTTATTGTGGACTTGTTCCTACATTGTATGGAGGTTTTATTGGTGAAGCAAAATCGAAATGGAATATTATAGCTACACGTCCGGGAAATGCTCCTATTGAAAATCTTGCTGAAGCCATTTTGAATAAAACAGAAAATGAAAACATTGAAGATGATAAATTAATTAAACAAAAATTAAACGCATCCATATTAAGAAGTAGTTCGAATGGTTTAGTTGAGATTCTCAGTCAATCCTTTGATTTTGAAAATGAAAATATTTTAATCATCATTGACCAGTTCGAGGAGTTATTCAGATATAAAAGTAGTCGAAAAGACCAATCAACATACAACGAGTCCGAAGCATTTGTTAAATTATTGGTAAATGCTAATCACAGTCCGGAAATTCCGGTATATGTAGTAATAACAATGCGTTCTGATTTTATTGGTGAGTGCTCACAGTTTCACGAGCTTACTGAACTAATTAATGATTCAAACTATTTAGTTCCGCAAATGACTCGTGATGACTTTAAAAGTGCAATTGAAGGTCCTGTTGCTGTCGGAGGCGCAAATATAGAAACCCAACTCGTTCAACAATTGTTAAATGAAGTTGGTGATAATCCTGATCAGTTGCCTATTCTGCAGCATGCTTTAATGAGAACATGGGAATACTGGATGGAACATTCAGATAGAAATCAGCCGATTAGTATTGCAGATTATGAAGCTATCGGTAAGATGGAAAAAGCACTCTCTGAACATGCTAACGAAGCTTACGACGAGTTGGGAGAAGATGAAAAGTGGATATGCGAAAGCATGTTTAAGACAATAACCGAAAAAGGAAATGACAATAGAGGAATAAGGCATCCAACAAGTATAAACGCGATCGCTTCAATTTCAAAATCAAAGGTTGAAGATGTTATTAAGGTTATAGACCCATTTCGAGCTGCAGGACGATCTTTTATTACTCCATCATTTGAAGTTGATTTAAATGGAGAAAGCATTATTGATCTTTCACATGAAAGTTTAATGCGTATATGGAATAAACTTAAAGTGTGGGTGGATGAAGAGTGGAACGCTGTTCAAATGTATATGCGTTTATCAGAAGCATCTGAAATGTATCAAATCGGGAATACCGGACTGTGGCGACCACCTGATTTACAATTAGCATTAAATTGGAGAGAAAAGCAAAAGCCTACGTTGGCATGGGCTCAAAGGTATAATCCGGCTTTTGAAAGGGCAATTGTATATTTAGAAACCAGTCATAAAGAATTTAAAGCAGAAGAAGAAAATAAAGCTAAATTACAAAAACGACAGTTACGACGTTCAAAAATATTTGCTATAGTGCTTGGATCAGCTGCAATTATTGGAATGGGATTAACTGTTTATTCTCAAATGCTTAAAACTGAAGCAGTAAGACAAGAACAAGAAGCAAATAAGCAAAGAGAGAATGCTGTAGAATCTCAAAAAATAGCGGAGCAACAAACCATTCTTGCAAAAGAAAAGGAAAAGGAAGCGTTAGAGCGAAAAGAGGAGGCTGATCAACAACGACAAATTGCTGTTCAAAAGGAAAAAGAAGCAACCAGAAATTTTGAGATTGCTGAACAACAAAGGCAACTCGCGTTACAGCGAGAACAAGAAGCTAATGAACAACGTTCTTTAGCTGAAAAAAATGCTGAAGAAGCAGAACGACAAAGTGCAGCGGCAGAAGTAGCAAGACAGGAGGCTTTTCGTAGAAGAATGCTATCAATAGGACAAAGCATGGCTGTTAAATCTCAACAGATCTCCGATAATACACAATTAAAAGCTTTAGTTGCTTACCAGGCGTATTTATTTAATGAGAAATACGACGGACCAAAACATAACCCGGATATTTACTTAGGACTATATTATGCGCTCAAAGGATTAAAAGGGCAAAATTATAATGCCTTGAATGGACACATTGGTGCCGTAAAAGACATTGCATTTATTTCGGAAACCAATTATTTATTAAGTGCAGGAGGTGATGGTAAAATTCTTAAATGGAATATCGTTAATGAAGATGGAGCATTTGAAACAATCGTTGATTATCCATTTGAACAAAGAGCTTTAGGTGTTACACCCGATGGAAAATGGCTTATTTGTTCTGCTGATAGTAATATGATTCAAATAACAAATCTCACAAATAATGTTGAAGCAAATAAATTGCTAAAAGGTCATACAAAATTTATCAGTAGTATTGTTGTTGCTCCAAATAATGAATACTTTATTTCAGCAAGTTCTGATAAAACAATTCGAAAATGGGACTTGAAAACTTTACAGGGTGAAATCCTAGTTGAAAGTAATTCTAAAATTAATACCATTGATATTTCTCCGGATTCTAAATCAGTTGTAGCCGGAGCACAAGATGGCAAAATATATATGTGGAATATTACTAATATTGAAGAAGATCCTAAAATAATTGATGATAAATCACAAACTGCCATTACTGCTGTGAAATTTAATAGAAAAGGAAACTGGTTGGTTGCTGGAAATTCTCAAGGAAGTTTAAAAATATGGGATGCTGAAAAATTAATAGAGATTGAAAATCTTGAAGGACACAAATCACGAATATCAGATATTGATTTTAATACAGACGATAATCTAATGGCTACATCGAGCTTAGATGGAACAGCACGAATGTGGGATTGTACAAATTTAAACAATCAACCCATTGAGTTTAATGACCACAAAATGTGGGTGGTTTCAATTGCATTTAGTCCTGATGGTGAAAGGTTAGTAACTTCAAGCAATGAAAAAGACCGTCTATTAATCTGGGCTACGAAATCTGAATATTTAGCAGCAGAATTATATAACAGAATTAATCGTAATATGAGTATAGAAGAATGGAATGCTTATGTTGCTTCGGATGTTGAATATCAAAAAACTATAGCCGAACCTAATAACTCAAATTAATATGAATCATTTTTTACGTTATACTTCTGTTTTTATATTGTTTCTGTGGAGCTTTTCTTTAAACGCTCAGGAAAGCAATTGCGCCTTTAAGCTTCAGGAAGCTGAAGCAATGTACGAAACAGGAATTTTAGATTCAATACCTGCCATGTTAAGAGCTTGTATAAACAATGGAAGTTTCGATAAGGAAGAACTTGCCAGCGCATATAAGTTGCTCATAAAAACCTACCTCTTCGAAGATTATGAGGAAATGGCAGAATTAACCATGTTGAAGTTCTTAAAGAAATTCCCCGAATATGAAATAAAACCAACTGATCCTGTGGAATTTACCTATTTATATAAATCGTATCAAACTGTTCCTCTATATTCTATTGGTGTTATTCTTGGAGGAAATTATTCTTATGTAAGAATTATTGAACCATATTCATATGGAGATACAGAGGACTACAAAGGTGAATATTCATCGGGTTTTAATTTTCAGATTGGACTGCAACTTAAGAGATATATCAATGATAACATTGAAGTTAACCTCGATGGAATTTATACAATGAAGCAATTCTATTACGAAATAACTCAAAATAATGTAAAAACCGTTTATGATGAATATCAAACCGTTTTATCATTTCCTTTAACAGGTACCTATGATTTTAAATTAGGTGTCTGGAGTCCATATTTGAGAGTTGGTGCTAATTTTGATTATTTGCTAAAAGCTTCCGCGTATTTTGAACGAGATGATCAAAAAGAAAGTGATGTTGATATTAGTGGAGAGCGAAAAGAATATAACATATCAGCCGTGCTTGGAGGAGGTGTAAAGTGGAATATTAAAAAGGGTTACCTAATGCTGGACGTAAGATATCATTTAGGTTTTATGAATATTGTTAATACTGACACCAGACTTACCCAAGACTATAAATGGGATAAATATGGATATATTGATGATGATTTCGCATTAAATAATTTATTTGTTTCATTCGGATTTGTATATCCATTTTATAGAACTAGACAAAATAAGTAAAAAATTAGCAATCATGTTTAAAATAAGATATATAATAATTATTCTTCTACTATCAGTTTTTGCATGCGATAATCTCGATATCTCGTCACACCAGGCAGAAACTTTTGTAAAAGTAATAGGTACGGGAAGCAGTCAAATAGGCAATGATGTTAAAGAATTTAATGGTGGATATTTAATTCTGGCTACTGTAAGTTCTGAGAATGAAAATACCGAAATCGTTTTAATGCAAACGAATAAATTTGGCAATTTATTACCCGATGGAATAGACACCTTGTCTTCATTAAGAGGTGGAAACAATACAGCTTCACAAATATTATTAACCGATGACGGAGGATTTATCATTTTGGGAACGGTAGTAGATACCGCAGGTATTGATGATAAAAATATTTTTCTTGAGAAGTTTAATTCATCATTAGTTAGTGAGGGTGAAAGCATTTTTGGAGAAAGTGAAATAAATGAAGAAGGAGTTGCCATTAAGAAAGCATCATCTGGATACATAATAGCAGGAAGCACTGATATAGATGGTGATAAAGATATCTATCTTGTTAAGTTAGATGATTCAAGAGATTTGGAATGGGATCAGAATCATGGTGGAGCAGGTACAGATTATTCAAGTGATGTTATTGTAATTAGCAGTGGATATGTTGTAATTGGAACAACAAATAGTTTTAATTTACAACCAGGGCAAGCAAATAATAATATTATGCTTGTTGAAACAAATCAAACAGGAGGATCTCCTGATTTTATTACCTATGGAAGTTCGAACAATGATTACGGCGAGTCTCTTGTAAAACTCGATGATGGAGGTTATATCATACTAGGTACTGTTGAGAATCTTACAGGTGATAATCCTAGTATTTATATTATAAGAGCTGAGGATAATATTCATAATGTTTTATGGAATGCCCAGTATGAAGAAGCTTTACCTTCGCATGGATATGATATAATAAAATCAAACGGAGGATTTGTAATTGTTGGAGATATTGAATTATCAAGTGGTTTAGCAGCAAGTTTTTTTAAAATTGACAGTGAAGGAGAAATCTTAATAGGAAATTTAGTAGATGAAAGTAGAGATGGTCTAAGTTATGGAGGATTTGGACAAAAAATGTATTCAGTTGAACAAACTTCCGATGGAGGTTATATCATGGTAGGGAACTCAGGTGAAGAAGGAAACGAAATGATAAGTTTAATAAAAGTAAACTCTGATGGAGAATTGTAGAGTAAATCTTAAATTCTAGGTGTTTTAAATTTGGGAAATGAAAATTAGTGTATTATGAAAAATATATATGAATTGTTGTTAATAATACTATTTATCTTATTCACAAATAGTATATTTTCGCAGGTAACTATTGTAGACGCTGTTGCAGTTGATGGTGATTCTGATGGATATTATGGAACAATTGAGATTCAGTTTTCAACTAATATTGATGATTCAGATGTTGAAACAAGTGCGATTACTGATGCCGAGTGGATATTTTCATTAGATCCATTTTTTGCTGATACAATTTATGCGGAAACTTTTGGCTCTACAGTTAGTTATATTAAACCAAGTGATACTGGTAATAACGATGAGTATATAAGACTTACTTTTAGTACAATTCAGTTTCAATCAAGCAATGGCCCTATATATGTTAGGTATACAAATAGTAATGCTGATGCAATAACTGCTCAAAGTACCGCAGATACATTATATAGTTTTAATGTTTATGAAATTCGAGATTTAGCTCCGCCTGAAATTGACACAGTGATGTCTGATGCAAATACAATTGATACATTAATCGTAGGAGAAACAATTACTTTTACTGTTGATTTTAATGATTCGATACCCGATCCATATCTAACAATTTATCCAACGCAATATAATGGACGTGATTTAAACTGGAGTACTTCAAACGCAGGTGATACATACAAGGGAACTTATACGGTGACAGAAGGAGACAATGACCAATTTCCTCCTTTACAGCTAACAGGTGTATATGCAAAAGATTCTGATGGAAATACTAGTAAATTTCTTTTTAATGGATCGGATGTGTTAAAATCGATAGATGCACACACACCAGTGATAAATAGTGTTACATCAAATCAGACAAGTGCAGACACATTAATTGTAGGACAATCCATAACATTTACAGTTGATATTGCGACCCCGGATCCGGATTTGACAATAACACCATTAACATACAATGGAAGGAATTTAGGATGGACGCCAGTAGGAGGAGGCGATAGCTATGAGGGAACCTATTTAGTATCAAATGGAGACCAGGATAGAACAATACCTTTACAGTTGACAGGAGTAAAAGCTACAGATCCTGCAGGTAATGTAAGTAATACAAAAGATGGAACAGATGTTGCGGTAGCGATTGATGCGAATAAGCCTGTAATTAACTCAGTTCTTTCAAATGCCACTGGAGTAGATACATTAATAGTAGGTCAGTCGATTATGTTTACGGTTGATGTAGCTACCTCAGATCCTACTTTATCTGTAAGTCCCACAGAATATAATAGTAGGTCATTAGGTTGGTATACTTCAGATGGTGGTAGTACTTATAAAGGAGTATATACCGTAACAGAGAATGACAATGATCAAGGGACACCAATACAATTGCTAAATGTTAAGTTAATAGATCCTGCAGGGAACGAGAGTAATGTAATGAGCAGTTTCAATGTTGAGAAGTCGATAGATGCTCATACACCTGTAATAAATAATGTTACATCAAATCAGACAAGTGCAGATACATTAATAGTAGGTCAATCCATAACATTTACAGTTGATATTGCGACTCCAGATCCGGATTTGACAATAACACCATTATCATATAATGGCAGGAATTTAGGATGGACGCCAGTAGTAGGGGGAGATAGCTATGAGGGAAACTATTTAGTAACAAATGGAGATCAGGATAGAACAATTCCTTTGCAGTTGACAGGAGTAAAGGCAACAGATCCAGCTGGTAATGTAAGTAATACAAAAGACGGAACAGATGTTGCAGTTGCTATAGATGCAAATAAGCCGGTAATTAATTCAGTTCTTTCGAATGCTACAGGAGTAGATACATTAATAGTAGGTCAGTCAATCATATTTACAGTTGATGTAGCTACATCGGATCCCACATTAGAAGTTACTCCAACTGAATACAATAACAGATTTCTAGGTTGGTATACATCCGATGGAGGTAGTACTTATAAAGGAGTTTATACCGTAACAGAGAATGACAATGATCAAGGGACACCAATACAATTGCTAAATGTTAAGTTAATAGATCCTGCCGGGAACGAGAGTAATGTAATGAGTAGCTCCAATGTTGAGAAGTCGATAGATGCTCATACACCAGTAATAAATAGTGTTGCTTCTAACCAAACAAGTGCAGATACATTAATTGTAGGACAATCAATTACCTTTACTGTTGATATAGCAACTCCCGATCCGGATTTAACCATAACACCATTAACATACAACGGAAGGAATTTAGGATGGGCAGCAGTAGGAGGAGGCGATAGCTATGAGGGAACCTATTTAGTAACAAATGGAGATCAGGATAGAACAATACCTTTGCAGTTAACAGGAGTAAAAGCTACAGATCCTGCAGGTAATATAAGTAACACAAAAGATGGAACAGATGTTGCAGTTGCTATAGATGCGAATAAGCCGGTAATTAACTCAGTTCTTTCAAATGCCATTGGAGTAGATACATTAATAGTAGGCCAGTCGATTATATTTACAGTTGATGTAGTTACCTCAGATCCTACTTTATCTGTAAGTCCCACAGAATATAATAGTAGGTCATTAGGTTGGTATACTTCAGATGGTGGTAGTACTTACAAGGGAGTTTATACAGTAACAGAGAATGATGATGATCAGGGAACTCCAATACAATTGTTAAATGTTAAGTTAACAGATCCAGCTGGGAACGAGAGTAATGTAATGAGCAGCGCTAATGTTGAGAAATCGATAGATGCTCATACACCAGTAATAAATAGTGTTTCTGTTCCTAATACAAAAAAACTTTTTGGACAAACCTATACAATAACTATTGAAGTAAACAATGATGCAATTGATACATGGAGTTTTGTTTCGGGTTCAATTGCTGGGTTTAATTTATTTAATTTACAAAAGCTTGATTTAAATACGTATGAAGCAGATTTTATAGTTGGAGCTTTAGGTTATGATATACAACCTGGAGATTCTTATAATATATCAAACCTTGTGTTGTCTGATCCTGCTGGAAATTTATCTAATTCTTATATTACAACAGTTATTCAGGCAAATGATCCTATTTATACAATTTTACCAACGGCAAAAGTAACAGGTAACCATTATGTTTGCGACGGGGATGATGCAGATCTTTCATTTCAATTAACAGGAAATGCACCATGGAGTGTCGAACTAGATAATGGAACAGGAACTGCAACTATAGGAGGTATTACTGAATCTCCATTTACTTATAGTGTTGTGCAAAATCTTAGTATTTCTACTGAGCCTGATACCATAGTTTATAAGATTACACAAGTAACAGATGCTAATGGAAATATAAAATCAATGGCTGGAACTGACAGTTCAATTGTATACGTTCGAACAGTTCCTGTTGTAAGCTTTGTTAATCCTGCTGGTGATAAAACATATAATATCAATGCACCTGCTGATAGTTTAATTGGAACCCCTTCATCGGCTTTAGGAGGTGTCTTTTCTGGCGATGGAGTAATTCCTTCTAATAATAAGTTTTTACCATCTGCTGCAGGTTTGGGAGCGCATGAAATTGTTTATACCTTTACCGATCCTTCATCTGGTTGTTTTTTAAATGATAAAGTTAATTTAACTGTGATTGCGTCTAATGCAAGTATTACTATTGATGATGGTGATTACTGGAGATGCGATTATGAAACTACTTTTAATGTTTCTGCTGAGGTTATTGATAAACCTTTAATATTGGGTGAAATAAAATTACACAATGTTCCTCTGGCAACCGGAGCAATAACCGATCACGGGAATAATACGGCAACAGTTGATGTTAGTAGATTATCAGCAGGCACTTATACCCTTTATTTTGTATATGATGACGCTGGAGTAGATTCTGTTTCTAATAGTTTTACTGTCGAGTCTGTTGGAAAACCTAACTTCACTGAATTATCTGATATTTGTGAAGATTATGAGACCATTAACGTGACTGCTTATAACTTAATACCTACAGGTGGCACTGGGCAATTTACCTTTTCAGGTCCGGTAGGAGCATTTGTTTCTAACGCACTTGATGATAATAACTCAGGTTATTTTTCACCAGGCTTAATTCCTCCAGGATCATATAGTTTGGTTTACATTTATACATCTCCAAATAATTGTGAAAGTGAAGCGGTTAATAAAACTTTTGATGTAAATGCACTACCCCCGGTATCCTTTACAATGAACTCAGTTTACA
>KB228669.1_pt9 | contig 22903 bp, 23 predicted proteins | sample 524768 | NCBI WGS metagenome assembly AMQJ01 (sample SAMN00998488, study PRJNA167727) | sediment metagenome | isolation source: subsurface aquifer sediment | place: USA: Rifle, Colorado | collected Aug-2009
CAACGACTGCAACTGATAAAACATAAACGACTTTTTTACTACTGTATTCAGTTTCATTCCTGCTTTGTGAATAAGGCTCGAAAATTCGGCCATTTCAAATTTTTCCATGCTGCTGTATTCGGTCATGAGCATTTTCGAAAAGCCAAGAATGGCGCGCAAAGGTTCGGCGATTACTTGCGTAATAGGAGCTCCAAGGTTTTTGGTGAGTTCGTTCAGCTTTTTTTCGCTTTCTTCTTTAAATTCGGCAGCGCGCTTGAGCCTGACAGAAACTGCATTGAGCAAATCATCCACAGTGAAAGGTTTAGTAATATAATCATCGGCGCCCAACTCCATCCCTAACCGTTGGTTTTCGCGGGTGTTTTTAGCCGTCAGGAAAATGAATGGAACCGTAGATGTTACAAGCTCTTTACGCATAAAGGTCAAGACTTCATAACCATCCATTCCGGGCATCATAATATCGCAAAGCACCAAATCGGGTTGAATGTTTCGGGATATTTCCAGACCTGATTTGCCGTTTTCGGCGGCAAAAACTTCGTAGTTCTCGGCTTCCAAAATTTCGCAAATATTCTCGCGAACATTTTGCGTATCTTCAATTACTAATATTTTTTTCATCTGTGTTCTTTTTATTGCGCTTTACGAATGCTTTATTATCTTTCAAATGTATTAAAAATTCCTTAAAAAAAGTGCTGTAAACCTACATCATGCTGTTTTAATTTAAGGAACGTGCGTAATCTTTCAATTGATTCATGAAGTCCATTTTTTTGCGAACCGAAACTTCTAGTTCATCGCCTTGTGCCAATACCACATAGCCGCCTTTTCCTTTGATATACTGCACAATGTAGCGCATATTAATCAAGTGTTTGCTATGAATTCTGAAAAAATGCAAATCGCCAAGTAATTTTTCGTAGTTGTTCAATGATTTGGAAGCCATGTATTTAGTTCCATCAACCATGTGAAAAATGGTATATACATCGCTGGCTTCACAGCGTTTGATGTCTTGGATTTTAATAATATCTAAGCCTTCGGTAGTTGGAATGATCAGTTTAGGCTCCTTGTTTGAATGTTGAATGGAAGGTATTTTTTGAATTTCACGGTCTTCGTTCACGCTAAGACGACAGAGAGCTTCGCTTACTTCTGAAGCATCAATGGGCTTTTTTAGATAATGAAGCGCCGAATATTCAAAAGCTTTCATGGCAAATTGGTCGTGAGAACTGATGAAAATAGTTTGAAATTTGGTGTGAGTAACAGAATCCAATATTTTGAATCCGTCTCCATCGGGAAATTCGATATCTAAAAAAATCAAGTCCGGCTGCAAGCTATCAATCAATTCAATGCTTTGTTCAACTGTTTGAGCTTGACCGATTACCTGAATGTTTGGGAATTGTTTTTCCAACAAGTGACTCAGCAAAATAAGAATTTGCCGATCATCGTCTAATAGAAGTGTTTTAATTTTAGTAGGCATGCTTTAATTTTAAACTAAAATAAACAATTTTATCTAAACAAGCTGATTATTATTTAATTTGAGTCTGTTTTTTTAAAAATAATTCGTCAAATGTTGGAACATTTGGCAAATATTTAAAACTGAGATTGTCATAATCAAGCTTACATACATAATGATTCAATCCGTTGGTAACAATCAGATAATCAATTTTTAGCACCATATTGTAGCGTGCAATCTGATCAAAAGTAGATTGATCAATTTTTACATGGCTGGCTTTGCATTCCACGGCCAAAATTGCTTTTCCTTCGGGCGAAAAGGCCAGGATATCAATCCTTTTTTTTAAACCATTCAAGGTGAGCGAATATTCCACAGCCATCAATCCTTTTGGGAAGCTCCTTTCGCTAACCAAATAGTGAGCAAAATGCTGGCGAACCCATTCTTCGGGCGTTAATGAAACGAATCTTTTTCTGAAATCGTCAAAAATTTCTTGTCTTGAATTTTGAAAGCGTACAGTTAATTTGCAGTCGGGCAAATTTAATCTTTCCATCACTTTGGTCATAATCGCTTGTAAAAGTAAAGAAAATGACTAAAAACTGTATATTTGTTTCGAATTAATTTTGGTGAAAAAATCTCATTCAATGAAAAGCTTAGCCATCACAAAAAAAACAACTATGAAGACAAAAAGCGAAATAGTAAAAAACTGGTTGACACGCTATACCGGTTTGGAACTTGATGAATTTGGCGAATATATTTTGCTTACCAATTTTCAGAATTATGTAGATCTTTTTATCGAAAAATACGATGCCAAATTCTCGGGACGCGATGTGCCAATGCCTTCGGCCACTGCCAACGACATCACGATTATCAACTTTAGTATGGGAAGCCCCAATGCGGCTACTGTTGTAGATCTTTTAAGTGCCATTTCGCCAAAAGCATGTTTGTTTTTAGGAAAATGTGGTGGCTTGAAGAAAAAAAACAAACTGGGCGATTTCATTCTTCCCATTGCAGCTATTCGGGGCGATGGAACCAGCGATGATTATTTTCCTCCCGAAATTCCGGCTCTGCCCGCATTTAGTTTGCAAAGAGCCTTGTCGAGTATAATTCGATCAAGAGGATTGGATTATTGGACAGGCACGGTTTACACTACCAACCGAAGAGTTTGGGAACACGACGAAGAGTTCAAAGAATATTTGCGAAAGACAAGAGCCATGGCAATTGAAATGGAAACGGCTACCATTTTTACGGTAGGATTTCACAATGGCATACCAACAGGCGCATTGCTCTTGGTGAGCGACCAGCCCATGATTGCAGGCGGAGTGAAGACTTCAAAAAGCGATGAAAAAGTAACCAAAAATTTTTCCAAGACCCATTTGGAGATCGGAATTGATGCTTTGCTTGAATTGAAAAATAAAGGTTTAGCAATTAAGCATTTGCGTTTTTAATCTCAAACTTTTATGCCGGAACAAAAATTTGACGAAGTAATTCAGGATTTAAAGAAGAAAATTTATCACCCGGTTTATTTATTTTCCGGCGAAGAAGCTTTTTTTATCGATGAATTGGTGGATTATTTGGAAGAAAAAGTGCTGAGTGCTTCTGAAAAAGAATTTAATCAAACGGTGGTTTATGGATTGGATTCCAATGTTTTTGATATCATTGGAATGGCAAAACGTTTTCCTATGATGTCGAATTATCAGCTCATTGTTGTAAAAGAAGCACAAAACCTAGAGGGCATCGAAAATTTGGTCGATTATTTAAAAAGTCCACTCAAATCAACGATTTTGGTCTTGGCATACAAACACAAGGCCATCGACAAACGCACTATTCTCTATAAGCAAATCAAGGAAAGCGGCGTTGTATTTGTTTCTGCCAAATTGTGGGACAATCAAATAGCGAGCTGGATTGAAAAACGAATTGCTACAATGGGATTTTCCATCAATTCGAACGAAAGTGAATTGCTATCCAATTATCTGGGAGCCGACTTGGCGAAAATTGATAATGAATTGAGGAAAATGGCTCTGAATATCGCTCCCGGATCAAAAATTACAGATTCGATGATTGAGGATAATGTGGGCATCAGCAAGGAATACAATATATTTGAACTTAATTATGCATTGGCAAAGCGCGATGTTTTAAGAGCGAACAAAATTGTTACTTATTTTGCCGCAAATTCCAAAGAGATAAACATTTTTGGAGTGCTGCCCAATTTGCATAATTTCTTTTTCAGAACTTTGGTCTATGCTCAGATAAAAGAATCAGAACCCAACAAAATAGCTTCTATCCTCAATATCAAACCGAGCCAATTGGTCCACTATCAACAAGCGTTTAGGAATTATAAAATGCGGAAATTGGTTTTTATCATTCACGAAATAAAAATGTACGATCTAAAAGCAAAAGGTTTAGGCAATTCAACCACTAGTGCAGGAGAATTGCTTCGCGAATTGATCTTTAAAATATTACATGATTGAAAAAAGCAGTTATTATAAATAAACGGCCATTTTATCTATCAAACTTGCGCCCAATATTGGTTTGGTGATGTAATCGTCGCAGCCTGAATCAAAAACTTTTTGATAGTCCGAATTCAATGCATATGCAGTTTGTGCAATTACAGGCATCGAAGGTTTTATTTTTTTGATTTCTGTGGTGGCTTCATAACCATCCACAATGGGCATCCGGATATCCATTAATACAATATCAATAGACGGGTTTTTGGAGCATATTTCTATGGCTTCTTGGCCATCTTTTGCCCACAATACATTTATTTTTGTTTTCCTGAGATATGTTTTTAGGAAAAGAAAATTGTCGCTAACATCTTCTGCAATGAGAACCGTTTTGTCCGACCAATCTTGATGTGAAATTGAAATGCCCATACTATTTAATTTATCGTTATTTCTGAAATGAACTTTTTGTTAAAGAGGTTAGCTAAAGTAAAAAAAATATATTAATACACAAAGACTAAATTTCCCAAATCATGAAAATAATTCCTTGTGATACACATATACATTTGCTTGAGCTGTTGGTGTAACCAAAATATCGTTGATACAAACGTGCTCAGGAAGTGTAGTGGTGTAAAAAGTAATGTCGGCTATGTCTTTGGCAGATAATGGTTTATAGCCTTTGTAAAAGGCATTTGCTGCTTCAGCATTGCCTTTTAACCGAACCAACGAGAACTCTGTTTCTACTGCTCCTGGAGCAATTTGAGTTACTTTTATTCCATGGCTTACCAAATCAATGCGCATTCCTTCTGTGATAGAATGAACAGCGGCTTTGGTTCCACAATATACATTTCCGTTTGGATAGGCTTGTCGGCCGGCAATGGATCCAATATTGATGATATGTCCTTTTTTTCGGGCTTTCATAAATGGAACAATGGTTCTTGACAGATAGAGTAAACCTTTTATGTTGGTGTCGATCATGCGCTCCCAATCGTCGTACACGCCTTCGTGAATAGGATTGACTCCAACAGCCAAGCCCGCATTATTAATCAAAACGTCGATGTTCTGCCAGTTTTCAGGAATGCTATTTACAGCATTTTCTACTTCCGTCAATTTCCGAATATCGAAATTCAAAGTAAGCACTTCTATTGGGAATTTACCAATGAGTGCTCGTTCTATTTTTTCTAAGCGATCTTTTCTTCTTCCAGTCAGGATAAGATTGTAGTTGTTTTCGGCAAATTTCCACGCCAAAGCTTCTCCAATTCCGGCAGTGGCCCCACTAATTAAGACTATTTTGTTCATGCTACTTGATTAAATATTGAGTTTATGCAATTTCCAGCGCAATTTCCATCATATCGGTAAAAGCATGCTGGCGTTCTTCGGCCGTGCATTTTTCTCCGCTTAAAATATGATCGCTTACCGTTAAAATTGTGAGTGCTTTTCGTTTGTACTTGGCGGCTAAAGTGTATAAAGCGGCACTTTCCATTTCTACGGCCAAAAGTCCAAAGTCTTTCCATTTCCGAAAAGGATCAGCCAAATAATCATCGTTATAGAAAATATCTGAAGTGAGAATATTGCCAACTTTCACCATTTTTCCTACGCTTACTGCATAGTTGTAGGCTTGCAAAAGCAAATCGAAATCAGCAACGGGGGCATAATCCATTCCATCGAATCGGATTTTGTTTAAACTCGAATCTGTGGATGCTGCCATTCCCAATATCACATCCTGTAATTGAATGTCGTTTTGCAAAGCGCCACACGTGCCCACACGCATCAATTTTTGAACGTCGTATTCTCTTATCAGTTCATTGGTATAAATGGAAATGGACGGTACTCCCATACCTGTTCCCTGAACCGAAATCCGTTTTCCTTTGTAATTTCCGGTAAATCCCAACATTCCTCTCACATTGTTGTACTGTGATACATTTGTCAGGAAAGTATCGGCGATAAATTTTGCGCGTAATGGATCGCCGGGTAGTAATACAGTTTCTGCAATATCTCCTTTTTTTGCGCCTATGTGTATGCTCATATTATTTAGTCTTGTATAGGTTTAAGATTTAGAATTTCTTCAGCAAATTTAAACGTTTCGAAACGAACAACATCATAATTTTTTGATTTTATGCCCGAAGCAAATGGATGAACGCCAACTTCAGCAAAAGCATGTTCTCTTTTTAACTCTTTGGGTGTACTTATTTCGCTAAACATTTCCTGCATGGCGCTTACTTTTACGGTTGGGTCGTTTTCTTGTTCATTCTTATAATAATAGCCTAAAAATACCGCCGAATAAATTTTTTCGAACGTGCTTTTTTTCATGGTGTTGGCAACCAGACTTTGCAGATTGGCCACCGCTTCAATACGATAGGACGATTGCCAAAATTTCTGAACTTCAGGCTCGTCGTCATAGACCAATTTTTCGCCAGCGATCATTTTTCCAATATTTACACCCCAAGGAAGTGTGAGGATTTGCGCACTATTGTCTTTGAGTTCGATATTGGGTGAATACAAGATTTGAGCAAAAATTTCAGGATTATCGGCCGCCAAGAGCAGCGAAAGTGTTCCGCCTGTAGAAGTGCTCATAATGATCACTTTATCGCCCAATTGCCGCGCAATAACTAGTGCGTCTTTGGCCGATTGAATCAACTTATCCGGACTTAAATCCAATAAATTATTTGGAGTTTCCACGCCATGACCGTACAAACGAGGAATGTAGGTATTCATTCCGTATCGCTGCCCAAACTCGTAATTGATTGGAAAACCTTCTTTTGGACTCGCCGAAAAACCATGCAAATACAATAAAACGTATTCTGTTCGTGAAATACTGTCCGGATGTGCCCACAAAATTCTGGATTCATTGTCTGGTTTTAGAAACGGAACCTGCGCTTCCGCCTCTTTGATTTGCGTTTCCAAACCACTTAATGAAATAGTTTGTTCTGTTTGTGCAACAAACCCATCCATACTGGGTTTTTCTACTTTTGGTCCGGCAAAAAATGCAATGAATACTAGAACAAAAAGAATAAGGAAGAATTTTGTGACTTTTGATTTCATTTTTGAATAATTTAAATTGATAATCAATAAATTGAGCTCTGTATTTTGTTAGCTTCGTCTCGAAACCATCAACCAAAACGAGAATAAGCCCTTCAAAGTGACAAAAAATTTTTGACTTAGTCAAAACCTTTTGCGTATTTAAATTCAAAGAAGACGAATCATCGTTTGATTTTTCTGCAATATACAACAAATTGTGAAAAAATAAATTAGTCGAAACTATCCTTGTTTATTGTCGTGCTTTCGTTATTTTTGCATGAACTGAATGTGAAAAATGAAAGTTGAAGCCTTTATTCCCTGTTTTATTGATCAGTTTTTTCCTAAAACGGGAAAAAATATGATTAAACTCCTCGAAAACTTAGGATGTGATGTGAATTACAATCCCAATCAAACCTGCTGTGGCCAAATGGCATTTAACAGTGGATTTTGGGACGAAGCAAAGGCGCTTGGCGAGAAATTTATCAAAGATTTTGATGGAAATCATTACGTTGTAAGCCCATCGGCAAGTTGTACCGGAATGGTGAAAAAGCAATATCCCAAACTTTTTCACAATTCTTCCTTGCACAACGAATCCAAACATTTGCAAAGTTCTATCTATGAGTTGACCGATTTTTTGGTGAATGTTTTAAACCGAACGGATGTAGGTGCAGAGTTCAATCATAAAGTAACTTACCACGAATCGTGTGCTTCAAAAAGAGAATATGGCTTAACCAATCAACCACGATTGCTTTTAAGCAAAGTGAAAGGATTGGAACTGCTCGAAATGGAAGAAGCCGATAGCTGTTGTGGATTTGGTGGAACTTTTTCGATGAAATTTGAAGGGATTTCTACCGCGATGGCTCAACAAAAAGTAGAACGCGCTTTGGCTACCGGTGCCGAATATTTGGTTTCTACCGATTCCAGTTGTTTGATGCACATTGATGGCTATATCCAAAAAAACAAACTGCCTTTAAAATGCATTCATATTGTCGATATTTTGGCGGCAAATTTGGCCTAAGTATTTCTGAATGAATAAGAAAGAACGGTTTAAAGCCATCGTGGATTGGTTTGAAAAAAACGTGCCCATTGCTGAAACTGAGTTGCGTTATTCGAATGCCTATGAACTTTTGGTGGCAGTAATTCTTTCGGCTCAATGCACCGATAAACGTGTAAATCAGATTACTCCTGCATTTTTCAATCGCTTTCCTGATGAATTAAGTTTGTCAGCAGCAAGTCCCGACGAAGTTTTTGAGTTTATCCGTACGTGTTCATATCCAAACAATAAAGCCAAGCATTTGGTAGGAATGGCCACCGTTTTGCATCATCAATTCAAAGGCGAAGTTCCATCAACGCTCGACGATTTGCAAAAAATGCCCGGCGTTGGACGAAAAACGGCCAATGTAATCCTTTCTGTGGTATTTAATAAACCCGCCATGGCCGTCGATACGCATGTTTTTCGGGTTTCGGCTCGATTGGGTTTAAGCACAGATTCCAAAACACCGCTTGAAACTGAAAAACAATTGATAAAGCACATCCCACAACTTAAACTTCCCATTGCGCATCATTGGCTGATCTTGCATGGCCGCTATGTTTGTATAGCCCGATCGCCAAAATGTGAGGCTTGTGGTTTGAAAAATTTCTGTAAATTTTATGCTCAAATCGAAAAAAATCAATCCAAAGGAAAATTGTAAACAGAATTATCCAGCCCGATAATCAGCGAGTTAGATATTTTAGCTTTCAAATTTCCAACTTCGAAGGCTGTATTGCCTTTGAATAATTTGTCGCTTAGGAGTCCGTTTTTATTGAAAAGATACAATTGTTTTGCCGTTCGATCCAAGACTCCAAGAATAAGTTCATCGTTGAGTCTGAAAAGTTGTGGTTTTAAATCAATCGGATTTGGAAAATCGAATGCCAACAATATATTTTGATAATTGTCGAAGATGCGCAATTTTTTGTTGTCCAGAAAAATAAAATCGGAAATCAAGCTTCCATCAAAATCGGCATATAAAAAGAAATGATTTGAACTGAATTTGCCAAAAGACGTCTTTTTCACCTCGCCGGTTTCTGGAATATAAACCACCGAGCCATCGGCATCGGTTGTTAAGAAGATTCCTTTTGAGCTATTGGTTCTGTTCAGATAAATATCCGAACCCAATGCATTCGAAAAAGATTGACGTATTTCCATCCGTTTATTGCCTCTACGGTCGATAAAGAGAATATCGCCATTTCCGGCTTCAAATATTAAATAATCTTTTTTGTTGGCAATGATGTGCGTAAGCGGTTTCACTATTTCTTTTCGGGTATTTTCTGCTTGCCAACTTTTTAAAAGCCGTCCGTTCAGCTCATAATTGTATAGCTCGCCGTTTTTTCCTGCCAGAAAAAGACTGTAATTTTTGTTGTTGTCGTAATCAATTATCTGCAAACCATTGGTGGCTTCTGAGTTCAACTGAATTGGATAATTTCCAACCGAATTTCCGGTTATATCATACAGATAGAGAAAATTGGCCGAATTGAAAACGTATTGCCATTTGTTGTTTTTGTAAAAATCGACTTCAAAAACATCGCTTACAATTTTTTCTTTCAGTTGCTGAGTCCAAACAATATCGCCTTTGGCATTCAGAAAATAGAGTGTATTGAAAGCATCTTGAACCAGAATACTGTTTCCTTCAACGTTGTGATTTTTTACCAAGAAAGGCCCGGCTACAATGGGCGCTTCCAAGTCAACTTGCCATGCACTGAGTTTTTGTGTTTGCTTGATGCCGTGCTTTACAAAGACGCCGGTATAATAGAGATTGTTCTTGTTGCTAATCTGAATTCCAATGCTTTGGATATGTTCGCGTAGGCTTTTAAAACCACTTAAATTGTCAATCGTTTCTTTCGCAAAAAGCTGGATGATAGGATGGTTTTGTTGAATGTTTTTGCTATAAACCCGAATCAATGCATCGTCGGATAAATTGTCCGAAAAGGCAATATAATCTTCATTTTTGCTTAGATTGTTGCCCAAAAGAAGCGCGTCGATATAGCGTTCGATATCGGAAAGCCTTTTGCCAAAAATAACGGCTTCGTCGATCACGCAAAAATAAACGGCTTCGAAGTTCGAAAAAAGTGAGCCAAACTGACTTTGAAGAAAAATAGGAGAATTAATTTGTTTTATTTTTAGTTCGCGGTACGTTTCCGTAACAATTGCAGGTTGTGATTGATGGGCTATTTCCGCCAAAATCTCAAATGCTTCGCTTCCCGATTTGGCCGTAAAAATGGCATATTCCCTTTGTTTTTCATCAATAACCAAAGCCATTTCGCCCGCCCACCATTGTTCGGTAATTTTCATGCTTTTCCCACGTATCATTTTATCGATGCTTGTTCTGTAATCCCACGATGTTTGTTTTTCAGCAAACGATTTATAATCCGATAAATTTACGGAAATGAAACTTTCGGTGGTAAAGGGCATCGAAGAGGTTAGTTCCGATTTTTTGCCTTTCTGATTTTTGAAGGCAGCAAGAAATTGATCCAACGTATCGTAGGCAGTTGTATAACCGCTAATAAGCAGCTCGTCTTTTTTTACCAAAAGATCTAAAACACTGAAATTGGCTAATTTAGAAGCTTTAAATTTGGTTTTGATGGCCGGTTTTAATTGATCGGTAAATGCCGAATCGCTGTATTCAAAATTGATGTAAATATAAATATCGGCTCGCTTTCCTTGTGTTTTTTGTAGCGCAATAAAATCGCTCGATTGTACGAATGTTTTGGGTTTGTTCAGGTCAGTAAGCGATTCTTCGATGATTGACTGACTACTGCTTAGAAAAATCAAGCCCTTTTCTTCAGCCAAAAAATAAGTGGACGAGGGAGCTTCTAGGCTGGCGATATTTTTGTTGTTCGAAACAACATTGAATTTCATGGATTCGAAATTCGGCAAAATAATGTCCTTCAATTCGGTTATATTGAGTTCATTTTGTTTGGCAATGAGTAAGAAATGAAATTTAGAATCCTTTTCCAGAAAACTCAGATAGAAGGTAGTTGACAAAAACGATTTCAATTGTTCATTGTACTCGCTTTGTGAAATCAGGATTTTAAACACCGAATCCATATCAACCACGCTTTTTTCTTGAAGCAGATCGGCCATAAACAGATTTCCATCCTTGAGTTTGGTATATAAAAAATAGGGGTCAGGAATTTCGAATACAACGGCTGTCTTTTCCGGAAATCCTTGCAATGGTTCCATGTTTTGCACAGCCAATTTTTTGTAGCCAAAATAAGCAGCAAAACCAAAGAGCATTAGGAGTAAACTTATTATGAAGAGTTGGATTTTCGAATTTGAAAGCATAGGTTTTCCTTTTAGCCTATAAAATTACAAATTCGCTGGTCTTATCTTTTCGTTTTCGCAAAAAAGCTTCAACAGTTCTTTGTGAATAGACATCTGATTTTTCGGTGAAAAGAAGCCTTAAAATTCTTAAACAACAATGCGGTGAATACCAATAGCGTATTCTTGTTCAATATGATACATTATCTTTTGATAGTCTGCCGGATTCTTCACAAAATCAATATCATTGGTGTCGAGAATTAAGATACGCATATTCTGTTGCTGTTTGATAAATTCGAAATAGCCTTGCTGTATGCCTTCTAAATAGTCGTTTCCAATACTTTGCTCGTAAGAGCGGCCGCGCAAACGGATGTTTTCTTGCAAGCGATCTACTCTTAAATACAGATAAACCAATAGGTCGGGCGTTGGTAAACTGGCATTGATTATCTGAAAAAGCTTATTATACAAGCCAAATAAATCGTTCGGCAAGGTTTTTTGGGCAAAGATTAAAGATTTTGTAATGAAATAATCGGATATCGTAAAATTCTTAAATAGGTCTTGCGAATGCAATTGAGCTGTCAATTGTTGATAGCGTTCTGCCAAAAACGACAATTCCAATGGAAAAGCGTATTTGTCGGCTTCGAGATAAAATTTTGGCAAAAAGGGGTTGTCGTCAAACTGTTCTAAAATCAACTTGCCGTTGTAATCTTCCGAAATTTTTGTGGCCAGCGAGGTTTTCCCGGCTCCTATAGTTCCTTCTATTGCAATGTAATTATAAATCATTTTCATTTCCGAGTTTTACAACGCTTAAATTATCCGAACATTCCGACAATAATTCATGCAGGTTTTTTTTTAAAATAGGGTGAATAAAATCGGGCATAATTTCACACAAAGGCTCTAAAGTAAATCGTCTTTTGTGAAGCTGTGGATGCGGAATTTGCAAGTCAGGTTCGTTCACAATTTTATCGTCGTAAAACAAAATATCGATATCCATCGCACGTGAACGATAGCCCATTTGTTCTCTTTTTCTTCCCAAATCGGTTTCTATTTTCAGGCCAATTCTGAGAATTTCTTGATGACCGAAATCGCTAAAAAAAAGCAAAACCTGATTCAGGAATTTCGTTTCCGATTCAAAACCCCACGGGGCTGATTCGTATATAGAAGATGCTTTGACACATAAACCTAGCTCATTTTCAAGCAATTGTTTTGCTTGACGTATCAGGCCGAGTCGCTCTCCTTGATTGCTTCCTGTTAGTAGTACTATTTTATGCATCCCAGAACAAAAATAAAAAAGAAATGAAGAAAGAAATACTTAATAAAATGAATTTATTAACCATTTTTTCAATTCAGATTTTTTCTAATGGCTGTGGTTTTTTTGAATTAACGGAAATGTTATTTATTCGTCTCTCGGCTGGCGGTTTGATAGCGTATAAGAAACAAACGCGATAATAAACTTTCCAATTTCACGGCATATTCTTTATCCGAAGCCCAGCGGCCGGGCAATTCGTAAATAGTTGGGGCAATACCTCGTTTCACAAACCGAAAACGATTGTCAACATTCGGCAAAATTAAATCCAATGTAGAGGCATACGCCTTCAAATGTTGGATATGGGCGCGAACACCGGTTTCTACATCCGGAAAATGTTCTCCATTCGAATGGGCGCTTACTGCGCCTAATCCACAAAAATTGTTTTGATGTGGTTTTACATTTCCTTTGAAATTCAAAAAACCCGTTTCCAGACACATTTGACTAAACGCAATGTCTTGATTTACGCCCTCTTTGGTGGCTTCTGTAACATACACTCGCGCCAAATAATCTACTTTCGCCGGATTTAAATCTGGATTGTAATAAAGCAGCATGGCGCTAAAATCGCTCGCCGAACATTGTCCTTGATCCATGATATAAACAGAAAAATTGTGCAGTGTCGAAATGGAGCTTTTGTATCGCGAAATGGGCTCGTTTGCCAAGCTGAAAATACTCAATAGAATGAAAAGCAACAAAGCCGCAATTTTTAAAAGTTGGTGTCGTTTTTCTAATTCTCTTGTCATCTACACAAAATTCTAATATTTGTAGCGACTTTTTTTCGGCTTGAGTGTAAAAATCTTCACAACCAATTGTTAACAAAGATTTAGCATTCTGATTGGTTTCGAATGTCTTGAAATCAAATAAAATGATGTAAATTGCTTGCATATTTCAATAAAAAGAAAGGCATTATGGCACAATTTTTTAAATTTACTTTAGCAACAATTCTGGGCATTTTCATTGCCGGTATTCTTTCCATTTTTATCATCTTAGGCATCATCGGATCTTTGATGTCTTCTGCTGAAGATACGGAAGTTGTAATCCCTTCGCACAGTATTTTGAACTTAAAATTGGATTTTCCAATCAACGACCGGAGTTTAAACGATCCTTTATCACAATTGGATTTTACCGATTTTTCGATTCAGCAAAACCCGGGTTTAGACGAAATAATTCGCTCCATTCAAAAAGCGAAAGAAGATCCCAATATTGATGGAATTTATTTAAGCACTTCGTCCATTATGGCGGGCATGTCTTCAACACAAGAAATCCGAAAAGCGCTGGAAAATTTCAAAGAAAGCGGAAAATTTGTGGTCGCCTACGCTACCGGCTTCGATCAGAAAACCTATTATCTGGCCTCTGTGGCCAAACCGCTTTTTTTGCACCCCGAAGGATTAATCCTCTTTACAGGATTAAACGGTCAAGTTACATTCTTTACCGGCGCGCTTAAAAAATTGGGCGTTGATATGCAAATAATTCGTCACGGGCAATTCAAAAGCGCAGTAGAGCCTTTTATGTTGGAGAAAATGAGCGATGCCAGCAAGAAACAAACGAGTGCTCTGATAGAATCTGTTTGGGCCGAATTGTTGAAAGGCATCGCTGACGAGCGAAAAATTTCCATCGGAGAACTCAATATCTATGCCGACGAACTTCGTTTGAACGACGCAAAATCGGCTTTGGAATTGGGCTTTGTTGATGGACTAAAATACGCTGATGAAGTGAAAGACCATTTGCTTTCGTACAACAAAACGGAGAAACAAGACGATCCTAACTTAATCAGTGTTGGAAAATACATTCGGACTTCGTTTTATAAAGAGCTTAGCAGCTCGCGCGACAAAATTGCCGTTATCTATGCTTCGGGCGAAATTATGCCCGGCAAAGGAAACGATACGCAAATTGGCGAAGAAAACATCGTAAAAGCACTTCGGTCGGCGCGCGAAAATAGCCATGTAAAAGCTATTGTGTTGCGCATCAATTCTCCCGGAGGAAGTGCTCTGATCTCTGATTTGATATGGCGCGAAGCCGAACTCACAAAATCCGAAAAACCGCTTATTGCCTCTATGAGCGACGTGGCGGCTTCGGGTGGATATTACATTGCCTGCAATGCTCACAAAATTTTTGCCGAACCTACAACTATCACCGGTTCTATCGGCGTTTTTGGCATGATTCCAAATATTCAGGAACTGATGAACGATAAATTGGGAATTACTTTTGATGCCGTGATGACCAATAAAAATGCCGATTTTCTGGATATCACTAAACCAATGTCACCTTTCCAGCAAGCCGTGATTCAAAAAAATATTGAAAATACGTATTCTAGCTTTGTTGGAAAAGTAGCTGCCGGAAGAAAGATGAAAATAGAAGATGTGGATGCCATTGGACAAGGTCGCGTTTGGACAGGCGAACAAGCTTTAAAAATTGGTCTTGTAGATCAGTTGGGTGGTTTGGAAGAGGCTATTGTGGCTGCTGCTGAATTGGCCAAATTGAAAGAGTATAAGATTTTGTCTTTACCGGTTCAGAAAGATCCAATCATGCAACTCCTCGACGATTTGAGTGGCGAAAGCAGTGTGTGGCTAAGCAAAGAGTTGGGCGAATATGCCAAATACCTCAAACTTTTTAATACTATTCAGCAACGCGATATGATTCAAGCCCGAATGCCATTCGATTTGGAGATAAACTAAAGATTAATTTCTAAAAGAGGGAGCCAATTCGAGTGGTTCCCTTTTTTTAAGCCATGAACGACGAAAAACAGAAAATAAGAACACACGTAAGAGAGCGAAAAAAAGATTTTACCGTCGCTCAATTGCAACAGTTGTCCGAAAATTGTTGGCCGGAACTCGAAATGGATCAAAAATTTAAGGATGCAAAAGTTGTATTGGCTTATTGGTCATTGCCAGACGAAGTGTTTACCCACCATTTTATTCGCAAATGGGCCAAGTTTAAAACCATTTTGTTGCCGTTTATCGAAAAGGAGAATTTGCTTTTAAAAGCATTTTATCCCGATCAAGATTTGGTTTTGGATCAAAAATATGGAATCGCCCAACCAAACAACGAAACCGAGTTTTCCATTCATGAAATAGATGTGGCTTTGCTTCCCGGAATGGCTTTCGACAAAATGAACAATCGTCTGGGAAGAGGAAAGGCTTATTACGACAAGCTATTGGCGGGTTCGGACGTGTACAAAATTGGACTTTGTTTCTCATTTCAATATTTCGATCAAATTCCAACCGATGCTTTCGATGTCCCGATGAATAAAGTGATTGTTGCACACGAAAAATTCCTGAATATTGGCTATCTATCCGCTGGAAGTGAGGCTCAAAAAAAAGTTTTTCGAGTTTTGACTACATTCAAATTAATGGAAAAACTGGCTCGTTTCCAGCCTATCCTAACAGGAACTTATCCTTTGGATATTGCCATAGAAAGTTCAGATTTAGACATCAACTGTTACTATCAACAAAAAACAGATTACATTGTTTCTGTGCGCGCTATTTTTAAAGATGAGCCCGGTTTTCAGTTGAGCGAAAAATTCATCGATGGACACGAAACTGTAGTGGCGCGATTTTGGGTGGATACATTTGCTGTTGATTTGTTTGCGCAAAACCGACCTTCGAACCAGCAAAACGCTTATCGCCATTTGCAAATAGAAAAAATGCTGCTCGAACAAAACCACATTGAATTTAAAAAGCAAATCATAGAGCTAAAAAAAGCAGGCTGGAAAACCGAACCTGCTTTTGCTAAACTTCTAAATCTGCAAGGAGAGCCTTTTGGCGCAATGCTCCATTTAGCAGCCAAAAATGGTTTCTAGAAACTCTTCAAACGGGCTTTGTAAACCGAGTCTTTGTTGGTGACATTCAGATCGAAAAATAGGGCTGCATCCCAAGCTCCATACATTGGATTTGGCAAAACAATAAATTTTGTGCCAAATTCATTTTTCATTTCTTCTACTAAAGCAGCGCGATCAGCTGTGCTTTTGTCGTCAAAAACATTGGAGAAATCGCCTAAATTGTCGCCAAAAAGCAAAACAATTTCATAATTTTCTCTCACCAAGTTTCGGCGCGGCTCTTTGTCGTTGGCCGATGTGCGCATCAAAAGGTGAGTAGAATCAGCGAAAGGAAAGCCTTTTTCGGTCAGGTTTTTTAGTGTTGCTTCGTACAATTCAATTTTTCTGTTGGAAATGTAAAAAGTTTCAACGCCCTTTTCGGCTGCATAGTTCAGGAACTCTTTCGCACCGGGAATCGCTTCGGCACGTGCCAAATTACACCATTCGTTCCAATATTTTGGGTAACTGCTATTTTCTAAAATACTTTTCGCTTCAAAAGGGGAGTTGTCCAAGACAGTTTCGTCGATATCGACCACTACAGCTAATTTTTTATTGCCTTTCGCTTCTTTCAAAAGAGCGTCTAAGCGAAATTGCCCAACGTTGTAGGCTTGCAAGGTGAGGGCTTTGTATTCGGCGGCTTGTTGCACAAATAGCGTAGCAAATATCAGCTTTTCGTTTTCATTTGCGATGGGTTTATCCAATTTTTGCTGGCAAGAAACCGTGATCGAAAGAATGGATATTGAAACGGCTAACAGGGATAAAGAATATTTTTTCATGAAGATTGTTGCTATGAAGGTTTTTACTTATTTGCGGTAAAATTAATGGAATTATACAAAAAAACCGGAAATTTTTGTTTCCGGTTTTTAAATTCAATTCAGCATCAATTATTTTTCGATTGAATAATCAGCTGCGACTAAACGCTTGTAGCTATTGTATCTCCATTTGGCACTTTCTTCAGCAGCAGCAAATAGCTGATCTGCCTCTTTTGGAAATGCTTGTTTCAATGAAGTATAACGTACTTCGTTCATCAAGAAATCTTGGAATTTTGTCCAATCGGGCTCTTTGGAATCCATTTGGAAAGGATTTTTTCCTTGTTCTTCCAATCTTGGATCAAATCGATACAAACTCCAATAGCCTGATTCGACGGCTCTTTTTTCGACAAGCTGGGTAGTTCCCATTCCGCTGCGAATACCGTGAGCAATACAAGGCGAGTAAGCAATTACAATAGATGGACCAGGAAAAGCTTCCGCTTCTTTGATGGCTTTAAAATACTGATTGTTGCTAGCGCCCATTGCTACTTGGGCAACGTAAATATATCCGTAGTTCATAGCCATTCTTCCCAAATCTTTCTTGCGAATGCGTTTTCCGGAAGAAGCGAATTTAGCGATCGCAGCAATTGGAGTCGATTTGGACGATTGTCCTCCCGTATTGGAATAAACTTCGGTGTCCAGCACCAACACATTTACATCTTCTCCCGAAGCCAAAACGTGGTCAAGTCCGCCATATCCAATATCGTACGCCCAGCCGTCGCCGCCAAAAATCCATTGCGAACGTTTTGCAAAGTAGTGGCTTAAGGCCATGATATCCTTTGCAAAATCTTCTTTGGTTTCGCTTAGAATTTCTTTCAGCTTTGCGGAGGCTTCTCTCGATTTTTCACCATTTTCTTTTGTTGCAATCCAGTTTTCGAAAACAAGTTTTTGTTCTTCCGAAACGCCTTTTTGTATAGCTGCCTCTAACCGTAGTTTGATGCGATCTCTGATTTTGTTTACACCTATGGCCATACCAAAACCGTATTCTGCATTGTCTTCAAACAATGAGTTTGCCCAAGCCGGACCTTCTCCGTTGGCGTTTTTGCAATAAGGAGTTGAAGGAGCCGAACCACCATAAATGGAAGAACAACCCGTTGCATTGGCTACCATCATATTTTCGCCAAACAATTGTGTAATGGTTTTGATGTAAGGTGTTTCGCCACAACCGGCACAGGCTCCAGAGAACTCAAACAAAGGCTGAGCAAACTGAGAATTTTTCACCGATTTGGTTTTATCAACCAAATGATCTTTGTAGGTCACATTTTTGGCTATATAATCCCAACGTTCGGCTTCAGCCATTTGGGATTCAAGCGGCTTCATAATGAGCGATTTTTCTTTTGAAGGACAAACTTCCTCGCAGTTTCCGCAACCTGTACAATCCAATGCAGATACCTGAATACGGAATTGCAATCCTTCCAATTGTTTTCCAACTGCTTTTTTGGTTTCAGTTCCAGCGGGCGCTCCGGCCAATTCTTTTTCGTCCAATAAGAAAGGACGAATGGCAGCGTGAGGACAAACATACGAACATTGATTACATTGAATACAGCTTTCCATTTGCCATTCTGGTATTTCGACGGCAATACCACGCTTTTCGTAGGCAGCTGTTCCGGCTGGCAAAGTTCCTTCTTCACGACCGTAAAATGCACTCACTGGCAAAGTGTCGCCATCTTGTGCGTTTACAGTGTTTACAAAATTTTTGATGAAATCTGGAATAGAAGCATCTTCTTTTGCTTTTTCGGCTACAACATCTATCGATGCCCATTCTTTGGGAATCTCAATTTTTGTAACAGCACCACCGCGATCAACAGCAGCAAAATTCATATTGATAATTTCTTCGCCTTTCATGCCGTACGATTTTACGATGAACGCTTTCATCTTTTCAACAGCCAGAGCAAATGGAACAACTTCGGCTACTTTGAAGAATGCTGATTGCATAATGGTGTTGGTACGATTTCCCAAGCCAATTTCAACGGCAATACTTGTAGCGTCGATGATATACATGCTGATGTTTTTCTCGGCAAGAGTTTTTTTGATTTTTGCAGGTAGATTTGCTTTGGTAGTTTCAACATCCCAACTGCTGTTCAACAAGAAAACTCCATTTTGCTTGATTCCTTTGAGCATATCGTATTTTGTAAGATAAGAAGGAACGTGACAAGCAACAAAATCGGGTGTACCAACCAAATAAGTAGAACGAATGGGGTTGTCGCCAAAGCGTAAATGCGAAATAGTGATTCCCCCCGATTTCTTCGAATCGTAAGCAAAATACGCTTGTGCATATTTATCAGTAGAATCTCCAATAATTTTGATGGAGTTTTTGTTTGCACCAACTGTTCCATCAGCTCCTAAACCATAAAATTTAGCTTCGAAAGTTCCTTTTGGAACAACGCTTATTTCTTCTTTCTTTGGTAGAGAGAGGAATGTAACATCATCAACAATACCGATTGTAAAACGATTTTTTGGCTCGGGCATTGCAAGATTTTCATAAACGCTGATGATTTGCGATGGAGTGGTATCTTTCGACGACAAACCATAACGACCGCCAACGATTACCGGAGCATTTTCTTTTCCGTAGAACAAATCGCGGATATCTAAATACAATGGCTCGCCATTCGCTCCAGGCTCTTTGGTACGATCTAAAACGGCAATGCGTTTTACTGTTTTTGGCAATACTTTCAAGAAATATTTGGTAGAGAAAGGGCGATACAAATGAACAGAAATCAATCCAATTTTTTCGCCTTGAGCCATTTTGTAATCAATCACTTCTTTGATTGTTTCGGTTACCGAACCCATAGCAACCAAGATGTCGGTTGCATCGGCGGCGCCATAATATGTAAATGGATGATATTCGCGACCGGTTTTTTTGGTTATTTCTTGCATATATTCTTCCACAACATCCGGAACAGCATCGTAAAATCTATTTGCAGCTTCACGAGCCTGGAAATAAATATCCGGATTTTGAGCAGTACCACGGGTTACCGGATTTTCGGGATTCAAAGCGGAATCTCTAAATTTCTTTAATGCCTCTTGATCGATTAAAGGAGCCAAATCATCGTTTGAAAAATATTCAATTTTTTGAATTTCGTGAGAAGTTCTAAAACCATCGAAGAAATGTACAAATGGTATGCGTGTTTTAATAGCAGCCAAGTGAGCCACACCGGCCAAATCCATCACTTCCTGAACACCACCGGTAGCCAAAAATGCAAATCCGGTTTGGCGAGCCGACATCACATCGGAATGATCACCAAAAATGGAAAGTGCTTGCGCTGCAAGGCTGCGTGCACTTACGTGAAATACGCCGGGCAATAGTTCGCCGGAAATTTTATACATGTTTGGAATCATTAAAAGCAATCCTTGAGAAGCCGTAAATGTACTTGTCAATGCACCGGCTTGCAATGAGCCGTGAACAGCTCCGGAGGCTCCGCCTTCTGATTGTAATTCGGAAACTTGTACCGTTTCGCCAAAAATATTTTTTCGGCCGTTTGCTGCCCATTCGTCAACATATTCGGCCATGGTTGAAGAAGGGGTAATAGGGTAAATTGCAGCAACTTCGCTAAACATATAGGCTATATGAGCCGCAGCGTAGTTTCCGTCGCAAGTGATAAATTTTTTCTTATTTTCCATTTTAAAATAAATTTAAATTGTATGTTTATTTTAGTTCTTATTTCTTATAAAAAATGAGCACAAAAGTACAAATTTTAATCTGTTTGAGTAGCCAAAATGCCCCATCATCTTTCTAAATTTACTAATTTAGAAAGGTTATGAATTAAGTTTTTTTATTCAATCGTTTGCGCTGTGATTGATTTTTTTCGTTCGATGCATCTTCATCCTTGTGACAATAAAATAATTAGGACATTAAATGCCTAATTATTTTATCGCTTTGGATTTTTTGTATCTTTGAATCAATCTATTTTACAAACCTATAAAAATATTTTTATGGCTGATTTAAGAACAACTTATATGGGCATTGAGCTCAAGAATCCAATTGTAGTTGGGGCTAGCAATCTGGTTACGGATATTGAGAACTTAAAAAAAATGGAAGCGGCCGGAGCCGGAGCCATCGTTTATAAATCTTTGTTTGAAGAGCAAATTCAAATGGAAAATTTTGAAACAGACGAAGAGCTCACTGCATACAACGACCGTAATTCTGAAATGATTTCTTTGTTTCCCGGAATGGGAGAAGTGGGACCTCACGAATTTTTGGAAAACCTCCGAAAAGCCAAAAATGCGGTGAAAATTCCTGTTTTTGCGAGCTTAAATTGCGTGTATAAATACACTTGGGTTGATTATGCTAAAGAAATTGAAAAAACAGGTGTCGATGGAATTGAACTCAATTTCTTTTCTACTCCAAAACCTTTTGGATTGAGCGGTCACGACGTATTGGAAGAGCAATTGAATATAATGCATGATGTAAAAGCGGCTTTAAAAATTCCGGTTGCCGTAAAAATTAGTCCATTTTATACCAATACTTTGAGAATGGTAAACATGATTGAAGGAACAGGCGTAGATGCGGTGGTGATGTTTAACAAATTGTTTCAACCGGATATCGACATCAATCAGGAGAAAATGCAATTTCCGTATAATTTTTCCACTTCCGACGAAAACCGATTGCCATTGCGTTATGTTGGTTTGCTGGCCGGTCAGGTGGAAATGAGTTTGGCTGCCAATACCGGAATTATGGAAGGCGAAGACGTGATTAAGATGCTTTTGGCCGGAGCAGATATTGTTCAGGTGGTCACAACGCTTTATAAACACGGAATTCCACACATTGGTAAAATGCTTTCGGATGTAGAAGCTTGGATGATCAAAAAGAATTATCAATCTGTAGGCGAGTTTCGGGGACTTCTCTCACGAGAAAAAATAGACGATCCTTACGCCTACAAACGTGCGCAATATGTTGATATTCTGATGAAATCGAATGTATTCAAACCTAAGATTTCGCTTTAAGTAATTTGCATTTCCACAAAAACCTGCTACCAAAATGGCGGGTTTTTTAATTCTTTCTCAAAAATTTTATTTTAATACGTGGATTCAGGTATTGGCCGTCGGCGTGAGCTTCGTGAATTTTTCTCACCGCATCCATTCCACGTATCACTTTTCCAAATGCGGCAAATCCGGCGCCATCACCATTTCTTTTTCCGCCAAAATCGAGGGAAGGCTGATCGCCTATACAAATAAAAAACTCCGACGTGGCCGTACCCGGCTCATTTCTCGCCATCGAAATTGTTCCATCCAGATGTTTTATTCCTGATTTTAGTGTCTGTTCATGCTCAATGGCCGCAAGCATTTTTGGATGATTGTCTTCATACAATCCGCCCTGAATCACATCGATTTTTATGGCATTGTTTTGCTGATTGTCGTCCCTGACAACACGATAAAAAGTGGCTTCTTCCAATCGATTTTCTTCGATGTATCGCAGAAAATTAGCAACTGTTTTGGGTGCTTTGTCAGCAAAGAGGACTATTCTTATTGTTCCAAATTCGGTTTGTAGCTCTATTTGTGGGTTTCTTCCCACCACAGCCGAAGAGAGGAAGAAAATATTCAGTAAAAATAGAATGCGGAAGCTTTGTTTTTTCATCGTTTTAAAATGGAATAATTTGTTCTACTTTATTGCTTTTCAGAAAAGAACGAATAATATTCTGGGTATCTTTGGTATTCAAGTAATGATTGATGCCCGATTTGATGGTTTCCAAATCGTCGTTCAATACGGCTAAATCGACAAATCCAAAACCTTTGTAATGACCGTTTTCTATCAAAACGATTGATTTTTCTTCAGCATGTCGTCC
>KB225036.1_pt13 | contig 22842 bp, 20 predicted proteins | sample 524768 | NCBI WGS metagenome assembly AMQJ01 (sample SAMN00998488, study PRJNA167727) | sediment metagenome | isolation source: subsurface aquifer sediment | place: USA: Rifle, Colorado | collected Aug-2009
CGTATATTTGTGTTAGCTTAGCTTCGCGCATTAAACGTTCAACATGATATTCTTTAACATATCCATATCCACCATGAATTTGAACTGCTTCTGTTGTCACTTTCATAGCAACATTCGTAGCATGCAGTTTTGCCATTGCACTTATCGTTCCGTAGGGTTGATTATTATCTTTTAACCATGCAGCTTTATGTACTAATAATCTTGCAGTTTCAATATCAGTTGCCATATCAGCCAGTTTAAATGCTATTGCCTGATGATTAACTATCTCTGCACCAAATGCTTTTCTTTCTTTTGAGTACTTTAAAGCCCTTTCGTATGCACCTGCAGCAATACCTAGCGCCTGAGCAGCTATTCCAATTCTTCCTCCTTCGAGTAATTTCATGGCGAATTTAAAACCAAATCCATCTTCACCAATACGATTCTCTTTTGGTACTTTAACATCAGTGAACATTACAGAATGAGTATCGGAACTTCGCATTCCCATTTTATCTTCATGCGGACCTAAAGAAATACCAACAGTGTTACGATCAACAATAAAAGCATTAATTCCTTTATGACCTAATTCAGGATTGGTTTGAGCCATAACTAAATATACACTGGCTGTGTTTGCGCTGGTAATCCAGTTCTTTACTCCATTAAGTAAATAATAATCACCTTTGTCTTCAGCTGTTGTTTTCTGAAAAGATGCATCTGACCCGGCTTCCGGCTCACTTAACAGAAATGCACCAATTTTATTACCGCTAGCTAAATCAGGTAAATACTTATCTTTTTGAGCATCATTTCCGTATTTTTCAATTCCATAGCAAGTTAGAGAATTGTGAACAGCCATGATAACAGCAACAGAAGAATCTATTTTTGAGATTTCTTCCAATGCAAATACATACGAGATATTATCCATTCCAACACCTCCATAATCAGGAGAAGTCAAGATGCCAAAAAAACCTAATTCAGCTATGTTTTTCACATGTTGCGCAGGATACTCAGCTTTTGTATCACGTTCAATAACATCTTTTATCAATTCACGTTGAGCATAGTCACGAGCAGTTTTCTGAACCATTAACTGCTCCTCAGTATATTCGAAATTCATTCGTGTAGTTTTAGTTTGTAGTTTTTGATTTATATAAATTATTCAGCTCTTTTATACACAATAGCCACTATTGTTTTATCATCACCACCCATATTAATAGACATTCCGTAAGGTCTGTCTTTTGGAATTTTAATTTGAGCATCTCCTGCTTTTCCAGTTAATTGTTCCCAGATGGTTACCGCTTGATGTACACCAGTTCCTCCGGTAGGATGTCCCCAGCCAATTAATCCTCCGGTTGTATTTATAGGGAATTTACCAGTTCTTGATGTATTTCCATTTGCTACATAATCAGCCCCTTCACCAGGTTTTGCTAATCCTAAAGCTTCAACCATTAAAACTCCAGCTATGGTAAAGCAATCGTGTACTTCAAAAGTTGCAACATCATTAATTGTAATCCCTGCATTTGATAGTGCTTCATGGGCTGCTAACTGCACTGTTCTTAATTTCGTTGGATCATCAGGTTGTTCAGTAATATTATCTACTTTTAAACAAAATCCAACAACTTCGACAGCTTCTGACATAGGAATTCCTACTCTTTTAAGCCCCTCTTCTGAAACAATGGCTATTGCTGAAGCTCCATCAGAAACTTTTGAACAATCAAAAACATTTAAATGATCTGTAAATGATCGAGGATTGGGCTCTGTTAAACCTACAGCAATCAAATCACCCGATTTATTTTCAAATTCCTGAGCAGTAGGGCACAAGCGTGCATTCTCTATTGCATTTTTATACCAGGTAGCTAATCCTTTGCGTGCTTTTTCTCTTCCATATTTTTCGAAATAGGCACCAGCACGATCACTAAATTGCCCTGGGAAGAAATAAGCATGACCTTCTTTTCTTCTATTAAACCAACCAGCACCCGCCAAAATATCCGCTCCATATATGGCTTTTACTGAGTTTTGAACTTCAACACCCAGACTCAATACTACATCAGCGGATTCTGATAATACTGATTTAATACCCGTTATTAAAGATAATCCACCTGAAGCACAGGCACCTTCAACTCTTAACGAAGGTTTATTTCTTAGTCCTTCATCAATCATGGGCATAAACGCTCCCAAATGTGCTTGTTTTACAAAACGGCTGGCCATAAAATTACCTACAACACCTTCATCGACATTTTTGGCTCCTCCAATCATTTTCAAAGTTCCCTGTCCTGCCTCCTGAATATAATGTTCTATTCCTGGTCGTGGCTTTTTAGGATGGAATTCTTTTCTTCCTGTTCCTAATGATATGGTATTATATCCGGCCGTCATATATACTTTTCGTTTCATCATTTCAAATTTTTAGTTCAAAAAAATATTAATTTAAATAGTTATTGATAGGTCCATAAGCATGGAAAAATCCAGTAAGCATAACTGTATTCACATGATCTTCTTTATCAGTGACTTTATCGGACACTAATTTTAAACCGATATTTTTAGAGTTTATAACATAATCCTTCGTTAGTTTTGAACCGAGTGTATTCATTGCTTTTAATTCATTGAAATATTCGGTTAAAACTTTATCTTTTCCTTTATTTCCAATAACCGCTTTCCATGGTTGGTATGAGGATGGGAGAGTGCCTAGCATTTTATCAATTTTTTCCTGGAAAGTATCAATCTTAATGTAATCTTTCTTTTCAGGATCATATACTGCAACAACTCGTCCTTTTTCATATAATAATATTCCAGGTTTTTGTGATCCATCAGAATTTTGTCCACCTTTTACATCAAGCGAAATAAGCTTATCAATTAAATCGCTATGCAGCTCGTTATCATTTAAACGAGGTTTCATAACGATCATAATTTTCTGGCAAACATCCAGTCCAACATAGTCCATTAATTGGAAAATACCCATAGGCCTTATCATGAAATCCTGTGTAATTTTGTTAACGGCATAAACTGCTTCAACAAACGACATATCGTTCATTAAGCTATTAGCTTGCTTAATTCCAAAAATAATATCCCTCATAAAGTGGCCATTACCAATAAATCCCGCTTTATCGTTTGAAGGAACAATTACTTTACGTAAATTTTTAGCATATTCAAGAGCAAAATCAACTACTTCTTTTTTGGTATTTTCTGTAACAATTAACTCAACCAGTTTTTGAACTGCAGGTGGATTATAAAAATGGAATCCTAAAATTTTACCTTTAATATTAGCATTTGTATCTAGTTCGTTAATTGGAACCGACGAAGTATTTGTAAAGAACCAGGGATCATTTTTATTATTTGCAAGTATTTGTTTAATCAGCTTAACTTTTAATTCAGAATTCTCTATAATAGCTTCAAAAATTAATCCTGAATTATAAGCAGATTCAACACTTGTGCTCGTATGTACAATTTTTAGAACATCATCAATATATTGATCAATGATTTCGCCATTTTCAATTAAATCTGCATGGTCTTTATATATCGTTCGTAATTGAACCATTTTCTTTTCTGCTAATTTTTGCACCTGAGCTTTAAGGTAGCCGTAAAGGCCGGTAAGTGCTGCAGGAGAAACATCTATAGCATTTAAAGCAAAAGTCTTAGAACGGTTTTCGGGTTTAAGTTGTAGTTCGGCCATTTCAATCGCTGTAAGCAACAGAATGCCAGAACCCATTTTGCCCGCAGCACCGAGTACTGATACATTTTGTAGTTTTTCTTCGTAATTCATAGAGTTTATTGTTTATAATTATTATTTCCAATTTGGTTTTCGTTTTTCAAGAAAAGCTTTCATTCCTTCAGGACCATCGCTTTCGAAAAGACCTGAGAATTCATCACTTTCAATGTCGTATCCTATATTTAATTCAGATTGATAGCCTTTACGGACAACCTTTTTAAGAGTTTGAATTGCATTAGGACCTTGACTTGCTATTTTTTGAGCAATTTTCATTGTTTCATTTATCAACTCAGCAGCATCGACAACTTTTTGTACAATGCCCATTCTTAATGCTTCCTGAGCATCTATCATTTGTCCGGTTAACTGAAGAAATAGGGTGTTCCCTAATCCAGCTAAACGTGCTAATCGCTGTGTGCCTCCATATCCGGGAATAAGACCTAAACTAACTTCAGGTAATCCGAACTTCGCAAAGTTGTTTGATATCCTAAAATCACATGCCAATGCTAATTCGCAACCACCACCAAGAGCATAACCATTTACCGCGGCAATTACGGGAATATTCATGTTTTCTAATCGCATAAAAGTATTCTGACCTGTTTTAGAAAACGCAGAAGCTTCTTTTTTATTCATATTTTGCATTTCTGCAATATCGGCACCTGCAATAAAAGCTTTTCCATCTCCGGTAATAATCAGAGCTTTAATTGCCTTATCATTTGAAATAGAATCGAGGTACTCATTAAATTCTTTAAAAAAAAGACTATTTAAAGCATTTAATGCTTCGGGTCTTGAAATTGTAAGTATTGCAATTTCACCTTCTTGTTTTGTTTTTAGGGTTGAATAACTCATAAGATATATCTTTTTATCTGTTTTGTTTTGATTTTGTAATAGTTATGGTTAGTTCTCATTGTAATATTTACTCTTATATTTTTAGATAATTAAATATATATAAAGAAGCATACAAGATAAAAAAATGTTTTGACTATTAATAAATAATGAATAAAAAAAGCGAGATGAAATGTCTCGCTTTAAATGCAATAGTATAAAACTAATTTTTTTCTGTTAGATATTTATAAACATAACCATAGAATTCTGCCGTTTCCCTAATATTTGTAATCCAGCCAACAGATCCATAGTGTCCAGCGTTTTTTGCTACATTTAATAAGATTGGATTTTTCTGTGCTGTTCTATTTTGTAGTTTAGCTACAAATTTATATGAATGGAATGGAGGAACCCTTTCATCATTTTCTGATGTTAAAACTAACATTGCTGGATAATTAATATCTTCTTTAATATTATGTAACGGTGAATAACTTAACAGATTAATAAAATCGGTAGAATCTTCAACGGTTCCGTATTCATCAATATTTACATTACCTACCGTAAATAGTTCTTTTCTAATCATATCAAAAACGCCTACAATTGGTACTATTAATCTAAATAAATCAGGTCGCTGAATTGCTGATGCAGTTACAGTTAGACCTCCCGGAGAGCTCCCTGTTGCTGCTAGTTTACTCGGGTTAGTATATTTATTTTCAATTAAATATTCAGCAGCCGAAATAAAATCATCAAATGAATTTTGCTTATTTCTTCTTTTCCCTTGTAAATACCAATCATAACCTTTATCTCCTCCACCTCTAATATTTGCATAAGCAATAATTCCTCCCTTATTTACAAAATATACCATTCCGGGATCATAATGAGGTTGAACAATTGCACCATATCCACCATATGCTTTAAGAATTGTAGGATTGTTTCCATTTAGTTCTAAATCTTTATGATGTAAAATAAACATGGGAACTAGAATACTATCTTCTGAATAGTATTCAACCTCTTCAGTAACAATATTTTCGAAGTCAAATGTTACGCTTGTATGCTGAAGTAATGTTCTCTTGTAATCAATAGTATTAAATTTAAATCCAACCGGAGGTAAAGTATATGCGCTCATATAGAATAAGAGTTCAGTGTCATCCATATTCCCACTGAATCCTCTAACAGAATGTCCAACAGGTAATTCAAGTGAGTAAAGCACATTTCCAGAATAATCATATACTGTAATAATTGGTCGCTGGTTATATTGATATATTGCGATTATTTTCTCATTTAAAGGTTTAACTTCTAACAGAACTGCTTTTTCATACTCAGGAATTATAGTTTTTAAACTATATGGATTCTGTGGATCAATTTCAACAACATATCCAGTATTGGAGTTTAATAGTGTATATGCAATAAGTTTTCCATTTCTGCTTTCAATTATATCAATATCTTCTTTTAAATTCATTAATAAGGGCTTGATCGCCGGGTTCTGAGATTCATAATCAATATAGAAAATATTTGATTTTCCATCTTTTTTATTTCTCTCGGTAAGAATAAAAAAGCGTTCATTAGATGTTATTGTAATATTGAATTGGATTTGTGGGTTATTTCTTTTAAATATTAATTGATCTTCGCTTTGATCAGTTCTTAACTCATGATAAAAAATTTCTTCTCCCATGGTAGGTGAGAATTTATCATTACGAGGATATTTTGAGTAAAAGAAACCATTACCCTTCCATGCAATGTTAGAGAATTTAACATCAACTAAATGATCAACTAAATGATCCCTGTTATCAAGATTAACAACCTTAATTTCTACCCAATCGCTTCCGTTTCGACTATACTGATAAGCTAAATACTTAGAATCTTTTGAAACTGAAAACCCTTCTATTTCAATTTGATCTTTAGAAGAAATATAGTTTGGGTCTACCAATAACTCAGAATTTAAGTTCAAATTCTGTTTATAAAAAAGAGCAGGCAAACTAACATTGTTATAGTAAGCATATGAAAAATAATATTTCCCTTTTTTTACCGGACTTGTGTATTCTGTATAAGCGTATTTATCGATTGCATTGAATGCATTATTTTTTATTGAAGCCCAATGCAATTCCTTTTTAGATATTTCATTTTGGGCATTTATCCATTGTATTAATTCGGGATCTTCAATATTTTCCATCCATCTATACTCATCCCTAATGATATACTCATTAAAGAAAGTATCAGTAACCGTAATTTGCTTAGCTTTTGGATATTCAAATTCTTGAGCTAATGTCAACTTTACAAAAAGCAAAGGAAGTATTACAATTTTTCGCATAGTTTTTTTATTAGGAATGTGAAAATAAAAAATAAAGTTGATATTATCACTGATTATATATTTCAATTTATTTATGCATTAGTATAAAATAAAAATCAAATAAAAAAGCCGCCAATATATGGCGGCTTATATTTAGACGAAGAACTAATTATTCTTCCTTTTTATCGTTTTTTTTATCTTCTTTATTCGATTGTTTAGCAGGTTTTATTTCTTCTATATCAGAAATATTTGTTTTAGCTTTTTTCTCTTCTTTCTTTGTACCTTTTAAATAATCTGGTAATTCCATACCTGCCATTTTAAATAACTCTTCAAATGGAGGAATTGAGCCCAACATGCCGGATAAGAAATTAGCTGAGGTAGGTGAGTTCCCGTCTTTACCTCCGCTCATATTATCCCAAACTGTGATCTTATCAATTTTAAGATTTTTTATTGCTTCAACTTGTGTTTTAACCAATTCAGGAAGTTTGTCAGCAATCATCATCATAACAGCACTCTGAGAATCACCTCCGGTAGCTTTAACCAATTTTTCGAAACCTTCTGCTTGTTTACTTAAGATTTCGAAAATACCTTTACCTTCTGCAGCCATTTTCATAAAGATAGCATCAGCATCTCCTTTTGCATGTCGTCGGGTTTGTTCTGCAATTGCTTCTGCTGCTATTTCTACTTTTTCTTTGTCAATTTGGGCAGGAACAACAATATTGGCTGTTTGAGTTGCTTTGTCTCTTTGAGCACGAATTTCTTCAGCTTTACGTTCTGCGGCATAAGCTTCTTCTAGTGCTTTAGCCTGACTAACTTTTTCGGCAGCAACAGCTTTACGTTCTGCTTCTGCTTCTTTTTCACGACGTGTGGCATCTGAATTTGCAATAGTTATTTTTGCATTATTTTCACCTTCAACAGCTGTAGCATCTGCTGCAGCAACATTAACACGTTGATCCTGTAATGCATGTGCTTCCCCAATTGCTCCATCACGGTTTTTCTCAGCTACGGTTTTCTTAGCATCGTTGATAGCTTTTGCAGCTGCTTCTTTACCTAAAGCCTCAATATAACCTGATTCATCATTAATATCTGTTACGTTTACGTTAATCAGTTTTAAACCGATTTTTTTCAATTCAGCTTCTACGTTTGAAGAAACAGCTGCCAGAAATTTATCCCGATTACTATTAATCTCTTCAATATCCATCGTAGCAACTACTAAACGTAATTGTCCAAAAATAATATCCTTCGCTAAATTACTAATATCTTGTTGTGTTAATCCTAATAAGCGTTCAGCTGCATTAGTCATAATACCAGGCTCGGTTGAAACTCCTACAGTAAAACGCGAAGGTACATCAACACGGATATTTTGTTTACTTAATGCACTTGTCAGATTAATCTCGATTGAAAAAGGAGTAAGGTCCAAATATGAATAATCCTGAATAACAGGCCAGATAAATGCAGCACCTCCATGAATACACTTTGCTGAACGTGATTCTGTATCGATACCTTTACCAACTTTACCATAAATTACTAAAATCCTGTCTGAAGGGCATCTTCTATATCTCCTGAAAAAAGAAACAATAAGGATAAACACAAAAATGATTGCCGCTACTACAAGTAAAACAATGTATTGTCCCATAATCTTAATTTAAATATTTATTATTAATTGTAATTTGTTATTTCCCACTTGGTTTAACAACCAGTATTTCCTTATTCAAAATCTCAATAACTTCGATAACAGCTCCTGTTTTAATATCTTCATCAAAATCTGTCATTGCATCAAGAGTCTGAAGTCCTTGAACTTTTATTTGTACTTGTCCCATACCACCTCGTTTAGCAGGAATAGTTAAATAAACACTTCCTACTTTTCCGACAGCGTTTTTTAGACTTAAAGTACCATTATCTGTCAGTTTACCCATAAAGTAAATAATACCGGCCATTATGGTCATCATAATTAAACCTGCAACAGTAGAAATCAGTACTGATATCCAAATTTCTAAACCCCCATCTAAACAAGCTATACCTGTCCAACCAAAAATGGTAAAGAACGCGATGAGATTTTTAAGGGTAATAAATTGAAAATCGATCCCCTGATCGCTTTCAATTGAAACATCCGAGTCACCTTCAGCTTCAATATCATCCACATCGCCACCAAAAAAGGTAAGAAAAATCTGAATAATAAATAAAACTGAAAACGGAATTGCAATGCACCAATAAATTTTCTCAATAAGCATTAGTGATTGCCATGATTCTGAAATAGTTAATAACATAGTGTGTAAATTTGATTTTATTGATCCAAAGTAAGACTTTTTGTCGAGAATTCAAGACCAATAGGAGTTAATAATTGTTAATTTTTTTAGCAACTGCTTATCATAATAAATATTTTAGATATAGTCTCCGAATACTCTTTTAACTGTTTAATTGAATTTGAGTCTTTTTTATTGCTGAAACTCCATTAATTCAATCGGAGCACCATTGTGCTTTATCATCGCTACTTTAATACCATCCATTGGAAAATTAGGCTCGCCTATTAACTCTAATCCTTTTATAGCTTTGTTTAAATCAGGAACAACAAAAGCAATATGAGGAACTGTTTTAATCAGTTCGTCTAAAGGACAATCATCTTCAAATCGCATAAATTCGATTCCAAAAGGACTTGTATCAAATCCCTTTACATAAAACCTTAAATGAGGAATGTATCTTTCACCGGGAATTGGATCTTTTACTGGAATACCAATATGATGGTATTTCCATCCCCATTCTTCTGTTGCTAAAGGCATTTCATGTTCTTTTCGCAAATAATCCATTTTCTATATATTATGTAATTAATTTTCTATACTCTTTTTCGAGCAACTCTCTATGAATCGCTTTCCCATGAGCAGGAAGAAATAGTTTGCAGTTAGTTTGCAACAATTTCTTCCACGATTCTATTAATTCATATTTATCATCAGCAAATGGAGGCATAATTTTATTTGTAAATACACGAAAAAGAGTATCACCAACTATAGCAATTTCATCATCGATAATAATGCTTATTGAACCAATGGTATGTCCCGGAGTTTCTATTATTCTCAAGCCATCAATGTCCTCCAGAACAACTGATTCATCAAATTTAATGTCTGCAACAAGGGGCTCGTACTCACCAATCCATGAAGCAAATTTATTCCCCATGGCGGATATAAAGTTTGTAATTGTATTTGTGCCTTCGGGTAAAGTAGTGAAACCATTTTCTAAAGAGTCACATTCTTTTTTATGCACAAGTACTCTAGGTGAAAATCTTTGTTGAACCATCCTTGCATTTTGAGAATGATCATAATGAGTGTGACTCAAAATTAAATAATCAAGTTTTTTCTTCGTATCAAGTTTTGATTCTAAACATGAATTTAATTTATTTGAATGGCGTTTTTGTCCTGTATCTACCAAAATGAATTTATTTTGGATTTCAATAAAATAGCAATTTGTTATTCCTATTTTAAACAAAATTATTTTAGTATTACAATTTGTTTTCCAGACAAACATTTCAATTCAACGTTAAGCGATTATTAACTAACCTTTCCTGATAGGATTGAATAATTCCTTTTAGCTTTTTCTCGTATTTCAACATTAATAATGAGTCATTTATCATATTATTTTGAAGTAAACTATCCTTATCAATATCATAAAAAGCAACACTTTTATTTCCATTAAACTGTAATAAAAAATGATCTTCAATAAGTTGAAAAATCCCATTGATATAATTCACTGTAAAATGATTCTCTTTTTCTTCAAAAAGGCTGTTCCCAAAACATATAATCGAATCATTAATTCCAATATAATTTATAATAGTGGGGAACAAATCTGCCTGCTGAGCAATAATGCTTGATTTTCCCTTGAAAGATGAATCTGAAGGATGAAATAAAATTATTGGAATTGCATAATTACCAAGTTGATTATTATAATAATAACTTTCAGCTTGTGCCGTATGATCAGCAGTTATAATAAATAAGGTGTTATTATACCAATCTGCTTTTTTAGCGGTTTCGAAAAACTTTTTTAATGAGTAGTCAGTGTATCCTATGCTTTCATGAATATTTAAAGTTCCAATGGGAAACTTTCCTTTATATTTTTCAGGTATTTCGTATGGATGATGAGACGTTAATGTAAAAACAGATGTAAAAAAAGGCTCTTTGAATTCTGATAACTTAGTACTGAAATATTGAAGATATTCTTCATCGTAAATACCCCAGTTTCCATCATAATCTTTATCTGTAGGATATTCATTTTTACCATAATATTTATGGAATCCTGCAATTTTCACAAATTTATCAAACCCCATTGTTCCATTTTTCCCTCCATGAAAAAATGAAGTATGATATCCCAATTTATCTAGTTCTGTTGCAATAGAATTGATCTTATTGGAAGAATATTTTGAAGTAATATAAGTTTCATCAGTAAGTGCAGGCAAACCTGCCATTATTGAAGGTAGCGCTTCCATTGATCTTTTACCATTTGCAAATGCTCGTGTAAAAACCAAACTATTTTCAATTAATGAATCTAAAAAAGGGGTATATCCCGAACGATTATTTAAAGTCCCAATGTATTCTCTTGAAAAGCTTTCCAGTATTATAATAACAATATTGTCTTTTTTGATATCATCATGTTTGTAATTAATAATTGGAGAGTATACAGAGTCCAGATCATCTTTAGAATAATATTTTGAAGGCTTAACAGATTTTGTTCCCAAAGATTTAAGAATTGTAAAAGGAGTATTTAAAACTAAAGGAATGTCTTTTGCCGAAGTGTATTCTGCTGCATGTATTACCCGTAATGGTTTTAATTGAAATCCTCCGCGTCCAAAAACAAGTCCAATACTCATTAAAAGCACAAAAACTCCTGATTGTTTTAAGATTCCAATAAAATTAAAATTGTCTTTTGGGATTTTGCTACTATTTATCTTAGGATACAATTTATAAAGTCCGAAACTTAAAGCCACCCAAATAATTATTAGATACCAATAATCTTTAATAAATGCAGGAAGTAAAGTGATGAAATCTTCTCCAAGCCATTCCGATGAAAAAATGTCTGCAGTAAGTCTTTTATGCTCGAAATCAAAGAATTTAGTGTCGACAAAATTAAGCGCCAGCAAACTGCTATTAATAATCAAAAATAGCAATATCAATATTCTTTGATAAGACTTATTATTTTTATAGTTACCGGGAATCAGACTTAATACAATAAAAATCAAATTAAAATAATACAATGCGGATATATCGAAACGAATTCCGAAAAACATGATTTTTATCAATTCAGTAGTGTTTATTGACTCAAAATAACTAACATTAAATAAATAAAAGAGGAATCGTGATAAACAAAAGAGGAGAATTAATACTGAAGAACGGTACAAAAATATTTTAATATGATAAAAGTAGTTCTTCATTATTTGAATATATTTTTAGAAGTCGCTATTTCTCCAATTTTGTAAAAGTATACACAACTTATGTAATCCCCAAATGTATGATTAATGTCATATATCTGCAATTCGAATAAAATACGCGTATAAAAAATTGATTAACAGTACTATATTTTATATCTTGGTGTCTTGTTCGAAAAATATCCCTGAAATTATTTTATATGTTAAAGAACAATACTTTAAAGCATAAATTTTGAGTTGAAATAATTAGTCTGTTAGCGTGATTATAAATACTTTTGCAAAAAAAATATTAAGTTTATGAAACCTTCACATATTGAACACATTGGAATTGCTGTAAAAAATATCGACGAATCAATAAAATATTATCAGGAGGTATTGGGTCTTGAATGTTATAATATTGAGGAAGTTAAAGATCAAAAAGTTAAAACTGCCTTTTTTAAAGTTGGTGATACTAAGATTGAATTGCTGGAATCAACTGATCCTGAAGGACCAATTGGTAAATTTATTGAGAAAAAAGGTGAAGGAATCCATCACATTGCTTTTGCTGTTAAAAATATTGAAGATACCTTAAAACATGCTGAAGAAAAAGGAGTTCAACTTATTGATAAAACTTCGAGAAAAGGTGCGGAAGGCCTGGATATTGCATTTTTACATCCCAAATCAACATTTGGGGTATTAACTGAATTGTGCGAAAATAAAAACGAATAGAAACTACGAAATATAATTTCTAATTAACGAAATGAGTAAACAAGATAAAATTAAGCAATTAATTGACTTAAGAGTCGAAGCCAAATTGGGTGGTGGCGAAAAGAAAATTGAAGCACAACACAAAAAGGGTAAAATGACTGCCCGTGAACGTATTGAAATTCTTTTGGACGAAGGAAGTTTTGAAGAATACGATATGTTTGTTACACACAGATGTACAAATTTTGGCATGGAGAAAACTAAAGTTCTCGGTGACGGTGTCGTAACTGGTACCGGTACAATTGATGGGAGGGTAGTTTTTGTATATGCTCAGGATTTTACCGTTTTTGGAGGGTCTTTATCGGAGCCTTTTGCAAAGAAAATTTGCAAAGTAATGGATATGGCTATGAAAGTTGGAGCTCCTATTATTGGTATTAATGACAGTGGTGGAGCACGTATTCAGGAAGGTGTAACTAGTTTAGCAGGTTATGCTGATATTTTCCAACGAAATATTATGGCTTCAGGAGTAATCCCTCAAATTTCAGCTATTTTTGGTCCTTGTGCAGGCGGTGCAGTATATTCTCCTGCATTGACCGATTTTGTTATGATGACAGAAAATACCAGTTACATGTTTGTAACCGGACCTAAGGTCGTAAAAACTGTTACGGGAGAAGATATTTCTACTGAAGATTTGGGTGGTGCACATGTTCATTCTACAAAATCTGGTGTTTCACATTTTATGCTTGAGGACGAAGAAGAAGGATTATTATTAATCAGAAAACTTTTAAGTTACCTTCCTCAAAACAATTTAGAGGAACCACCTTCAGTTGATTGTAACGATCCAATTGATCGTTTAGATGATGCTTTAAATATGATTATTCCTGAGAACCCAAATCAGCCTTATGATATTAAAGATATTATTTATTCGATGGTTGATTACAATGAGTTTTTAGAAGTACATAGAAACTATGCTAAGAATATAGTTGTAGGATTTGCAAAATTTGATGGTATCCCTGTTGGAATTGTAGCCAACCAACCTAACTTTCTTGCTGGAGTTTTAGATATAGATGCTTCACGAAAAGCTGCTCGTTTTGTTCGTTTTTGCGATGCTTTTAATATTTCTATCTTAACTCTGGTTGATGTGCCTGGTTTCTTACCTGGTAGTAGTCAGGAATATGGTGGAATTATTACTCATGGTGCAAAATTGATGTTTGCATACGGAGAAGCTACTGTACCTAAAGTAACAGTGACTCTCAGAAAATCATATGGTGGCGCTCACGATGTTATGAGTTCCAAACAACTTCGCGGTGATATTAACTACGCATGGCCATCAGCAGAAATTGCTGTTATGGGAGCAGCAGGAGCAGTGGAAGTATTATATGGTCGGGAATTAAGCGAGATTGAAGATCCAACGGAAAGAGCTAAGTTTATTGCAGAAAAAGAAGCTGAGTATAAAGAGAAATTTGCTAATCCATATCAAGCAGCAAGCTTAGGATATATTGATGACATCATCGAACCACGAAACTCAAGGTTCAGAATTATAAGAGCTTTTGAAATGCTTCAGACTAAGAAGGATACCAATCCACCTAAGAAACATTCAAATATTCCTTTGTAAAATAAATAATTATGAATTTAATTATAGCTGATAAAGTTATTGATTTTTCGAGTATAGGCGGATCAGGGTTAACTATTGCCATAGTTGGTTGGTTAATTGTTTTTGCTGCATTGTTGTTATTGGTAATCATATTTACACAAGTACCAAAACTTATTTATTACAATTCAAGGAAAAAGCTAAAACAAAAAACGAAGCAATCTAGTGTAACTGATGATGATTTGCTCGTTACTGGGGATGTTAGTGCAGCAATTTCCATGGCACTATATTTATTCTTTGACGAGTTGCACGACGAAGAAAGCAATGTAATAACAATTCAACGTGTGAGAAAGGTATATTCTCCATGGAGTTCAAAAATTTATGGATTAAGAGTTTGGCCAAGAAATTAATTATTATAAGATGAAAAAATTCAAATTTACAATACGAGGTAACGAATACGAAGTTGAAATTAAAGATATCGATGGAGACATTGCAAATATCGAAGTAAATGGAACTTCTTATGAGGTTGGTATTCAGCAAGAAAAAGTCAAAACTTCAAAAACACCTACCTTAGTTCGTCCAAATGTTCCGGTCGATCGTAAAGACAGTAAGATCAAAAAGACTGTTAGCAGTAGAGCTTATTCATTAAAAGCACCTCTCCCTGGAAGTATCTTTAAGATCCTGAAAAACGAAGGCGACGAAGTGAAAAAAGGCGAAACGATCATGATTATGGAAGCCATGAAAATGGAAAATAATATCCAATCGGAGAAAGAAGGAAAAATTATTAGTATGAAGGTCAAAGTGGGTGATTCAGTGCTTCAGAATGATGTATTAGCAGAAATAGAATAATTTTTTATGAAGAAAATAAATAGTATGAAAAAGCTAGGCTTAATTATTTTTGCAATTTTATTTTTCCTTGCAAATTATGCTAATGCTGCTAACAATGATCCAATTAATTCATTGACAAAAAACAAATGGATTAATAAATCAGATGGATATAAAGTTAGTGTCGATTCAGATAGAACTGTAGAAAGATACAAAGCCCTTAAATTTGAAGATAATAGAAGTTTTGTATTCGATTCAGTAAAAACAAAATATACAGGCGAATGGAAACTGATAGGTGAAAGTATTTATCTTGAGTTTCATGATTCCAATATTAAAACCAAAACAGCTAAAATAGAAAACAAAAAACTGGTTGTTGGAAAAGATTCATATAAATCCTATTCCGGAGCTGTTGCAGGATTATTTAATTTCTATGAGTTTACTGGTGTTCCAAATGCAACATGGGGCCATATGATTATGGTTATAGTTGGTATCTTTTTCATTTTCTTGGCAATTCGATACGAATATGAACCTTTGTTGTTAATACCTATTGGTTTTGGAATTATTATTGGTAATATTCCGTTTTTTCAGGGCATTGGATTCAATTTGCAATTAGGGATTTACGAAGAGGGCAGCGTACTGAACTACTTATATTATGGTGTGCGTAAGGGGATTTATCCTCCGCTTATATTCTTAGGCATCGGTGCAATGACTGATTTCTCATCTTTAATTTCTAATCCTAAATTAATGATTCTTGGAGCAGCAGCACAGCTAGGAATTTTCTTAACATTTCTTGGAGCATTAGTATTAGGATTTAATCCGGCAGAAGCTGGTGCAATAGGTATTATTGGTGGTGCTGATGGACCAACTGCTATTTTCTTATCTTCGAAATTAGCTCCACATCTTATTGGTCCGATTGCCATTGCAGCTTATTCATATATGGCCCTGGTTCCAATTATTCAGCCTCCATTTATGAGATTGCTTACAACAAAGAAAGAACGATTAATTAGAATGAAACCTCCTCGTTCTGTTTCTAAACTGGAAAAAATCATGTTCCCTATTGTAGGTTTATTACTTACGGCTTATATTTCTCCAAGTGCGCTACCTTTATTGGGAATGTTATTTTTTGGAAATCTTTTAAAAGAATCTACCGTAACTAAACGATTAGCCGACACAGCAAGAAATGCTTTAATTGATATTGTAACCATCTTATTAGGTTTAACAGTTGGAGCATCAACACAAGCAGATGTTTTCTTAACACCTCAATCTATGTGGATTTTTGGCTTAGGAGCTTTATCTTTTATTATTGCAACTTGTGGTGGATTATTATTTGCTAAATTAATGAATGTTTTTCTGAAGGGTGATAATAAGATTAATCCTTTGATCGGTGCAGCCGGTGTTTCAGCAGTTCCTGATAGTGCAAGGGTTGCTCAAATCGAAGGATTAAAGGCTGATCCTACAAACCACTTGTTAATGCACGCAATGGCACCAAATGTTTCTGGTGTAATTGGTTCTGCAGTAGCAGCTGGTATTTTGTTGAGTTTTTTAATGTAAAAAACGATTAAAATATTTCTGGGGGTCAGCAAAAACTGACCCTTTTTTATACAATAGAATTAAATCTTAGTGAATTTTTAATTGAAGCTTTTAAAACTGTTTTCGATTAGTATATTTGTATTTTAATGAATAACAACTCTAAAAATAAACACGAATGAGTAATAAAATTGCTACCGCTGGTAATACAGGTAAAAAAGTCCGCTCTGATTGTTTTGTAACACTTGAGCTAAAGGATTCGGGAGGAATTCAAATAGACCAAAAAAGTAAAGTCGAAGTGATGTACGGTAAAGCAAATATCGAATTATGTAAAGATATTCTTTCATTTTTCGGAATTGAAAATGCTTTACTTACTTTAGAAGATAAAGGAGCTGTGCCATTAGTTATTGCTGCACGTATAGAAGCTGTAATAAAACAATTAATTGATACAGACAAAGAATATCTTTTAGAATTTATTGAAGAAAATAATTATACTTCAGAAAAAGAACAATTTCGTTTTTCAAGATTGTACCTGCCCGGGAATTCTCCAAGTATGATGTTGAATGCCGGAATACATGATCCTAATGGAATTATTCTCGACCTTGAAGATTCTGTTGCATTTACCAAAAAGAAGGAAGCACAGCTTTTGGTTCGCAATGCATTACGTGGAATTGATTTTTATGGTGCTGAGCGTATGGTGCGTATTAATCAGTTTCCCAAAGGTCTTGAAGATCTTAAATATCTTATTCCTCATAATGTTCATATGTTGTTGGTTCCTAAATGTGAAGGAGCAGATCAAATAAAACAACTGGAAGAAAAAATAGAAAAAATTAAATCAGAGCATAAAATTACAAGACCCTTATTATTAATGCCAATAATTGAAAGCGCATTGGGAGTTGAAAAAGCATTTGAAATTGCTACTGCATCAGAAAATGTTGTTGCCATGGCAATAGGTTTAGAAGATTATACTGCTGATTTGGGTGCACGCAGAACCAACGAAGCTGTGGAGTCTTTTTATGCTCGAACAAGAATGGTAAATGCATGTAAAGCAGCACATATCCAGGCAATCGATTCTGTATTTTCGGATGTCGGCGATATGGATGCCCTTCGCGAAAATGTGAAAGTTTCAAAGGGTCTGGGGTTTGAAGGAATGGGATGTATTCATCCTCGACAAATTAAGGTTATACATGAAAGTTTTGCCCCTGAAGCCGATGAGATTGATAAAGCAAAGAAAATTGTTAATGCATTTATTGATGCAACTGAAAAGGGTTTGGGAGTTGTATCCTTAGGAACAAAGATGATTGATCCTCCTGTAGTAAAAAGAGCAGAAAAAACAATCCATCTGGCAACCAGTTTAGGTCTTATTTCCGAAAACTGGAGAGATGAATTTATAAATATTGCAGAATAATAACTCGACAAAATAACCCAAAATAAATTATAGTTTATGGGACAAAAATATTCAAACCTTGTAAAAAATGCTTTAGGAAGAATGGTTCCTACTGAAGTTAACGGACAAAAACAAGTTCCTTATCAGGGAATTGGAAAATATAAGCCGGAAGGTCGAAAGTACGGACCTAAAATTGCTTCATGCGCAGATTTCCCTGAAGATGGAAATAAACAAGTTGCTTCTTTAAAAGAGGCTTTAGTAAAAGCAGGCTTAAAAGATGGAATGACAATTTCCACTCATCATCATTTTCGTGATGGTGATTTGTTAGCCAATCAAATTTTTGATATTGCTAAAGAGCTGGGAGTAAAGGATCTTCGTTGGGTGCCTTCTGCATCTTTCCCTTGTCACGAACACTTAATTCAGTATCTTGAAGATGGAACAATTCATCATATTGAAGGAAGCATGAATGGTCCATTGGGAAGATTTGCTTCACATGGTAAAATGAAAGGTTTAGGAGTTTTACGTTCTCATGGAGGACGATATCAATCTATTCAGGATGGCGAAGTTCAAATTGATATTACAGTTATTGGAGCTGCATGTGCCGATCCATTTGGAAATGCAAACGGATTAAACGGCCATTCTGCAAGTGGTTTGCTTGGATTTGCATTAGCAGATTCTCAATATGCCGATAAGGTTATCGTAGTCACCGACAATATGGTTCCATTTCCTTGCAGTCCATGGCAAATTCAGGGAAACTATGTTGATTATACAGTTTTAGTTGATCAGGTTGGAATACCAGAAAAAATAGTTTCCGGAACAACTCAAATTACGAAAAGTCCTGATCGCTTATTACTTGCAGAAATGACTGCTCAGTTTTGTTTAGAGGCAGGAATTATTAAAGATGGCTTTTCTTTCCAATCTGGTGCAGGTGGAACTTCACTGGCTGTTGGCGATTATTTTGCAAAGATCATGCGCGAGAAAAATATTAAAGCTCGTTTCGCACGTGGTGGAAGCAATAAGTATTTGGTTGATATGCTAAATGAGGGTTTGATCGAATACATACTCGATGGACAAACATTCGATTTAGATGGTGTAAAATCAATGGCTCAAAATCCAAATCATGTTTGGACAAGTCCTTTTACAAGTTATAATTATCATGGTAAAGGCAATTTTGCAGGATTGGTTGACGTTGTAATTTTAGGTGCAACTGAAGTAGATGTAAATTTTAATGCTAATGTTGTTACCCATTCTGATGGCTTATTATTGCATGGAATAGGAGGGTGGCAAAATTGTTTATTTTCGAAAACTGTAATTTTACCTATACCTTTGTTTAGAGATCGTATACCAGTTATTTTGGATGAAGTAACCACATTATGCGGTCCGGGCGAGTTGATTGATGTAATTGTAACTGAACGTGGCATAGCCATTAATCCGTTACGAAAAGACTTAATTGATGCATTAAAAGATTCCAGTCTACCAATTAAAACTATTCAGGATTTGAAAGCAGAAGCCGAAAAAATTTGTGGTAAACCTGCTAAACCTGAATTTGACGAAGAGTTGGTTGCTGTTATTAAATGGGTTGATGGAACAATTATAGATTCTGTTAGAAAAGTTAAACCATAAAACGAAAGTTATGAAATATAAATGTAAAGTTTGTGGTCATATTTATGACCCTGAAGAAGGAGATCCAGACGGAGGAATTGCTCCGGGAACAGCTTTTGAAGATATTCCTGATAATTGGGTTTGTCCAATTTGCGGAGTATCAAAGTCAGATTACGAACCTTTAATATAAAACAGGGAGTCCTGATCAAGTTTGGTCAGGACTTTCTATAAAGTATTAGTTTATTTTAATGCTATCCCAGCTTGATTGAATGACTTTATCCAATAATTCATTGGTGAGTTCTATTTCTTCCATGAGAATCATTCTTGTGAAACATGAAACGTTTCCAAAAAACAAATTTATAATTAAGCTGACTGGAATATTACGCAATACGCCTAACTGAATTCCTGATTCTATAAAATCAATTGCAGATTGGTAATACCTTTGATTTATTTCTTTAATTTCTTTTCGAACTAAAGGCGAATTGGCATAATCTTCCAAAAACTCAAATTTCTTTGGATTTTCTATGTAAAAAGTAAAAAGGTTTTTCCAAATCAAATAAAACTTTTCTTTATAATTCAAGGCTTGATCAATATTTGAAACAATTGCATTCCCCATTTCCTTCTTTAGCTCATTATATAAGGTATCAATTAAATCTTCTTTATTTTTAAAGTGATGATAAATTGTACCTGCGGCAGTATTTGATTTTTTAATAATGTCTGAGATTGAGGTTGCATAAAATCCTAATTCAGAAATAAGTTCCAATGTTGTATCTAAAATTTGCTGTCGCTTACTCATATTAATAATTTTGCAATCGAATAAATATTTGTTATAAAGATATTGATTTCAACTAATTATGTGATAAAAAAAGCCTTTAGATTTTTCTAAAGGCTGAGATTTAATCTTATGATCAATTAATAGTTCAGTTTTTCGGCTAATTTTAAAGCTTCATAAGCACTCACAATACCTCCTGTTGAAGATAACTTTCCAAACTTTGATTTTTTTCTTTTTGAGTAATAATCATCACTGGGTAGAAAAATTTTTTCTTTTGAAAAATTAAGGCTGGAATTTAGTATAATTTCCTTCAACTCAACACAAGTCAGATTTGGGTAATAGGATAACACCAAAGCTGCAACACCTGATACTACAGGAGCAGAGAAGCTGGTTCCATCACCAATGTCGTACTTGCTTTCCGGGGCCAAAGATTCAATATCTACACCTGGAGCAAATATATCAACCATTGATTTTCCGTAATTAGTAAAAACGGCAGCAAACTCCATATCATTATTCATGGATGAAGCACCAACTGTAATCCAGTTTGAAGCAATTTTCTCTTTTGAAATCTTTTTTGTTGGATACTGTTTTACTTTATCAATATTAATAGCATCATTTCCTGCAGCATGTATTAAAAGCACACCTTTTTCTTCTGCATACAAGATTGCTTCGTCAACCAACTGCTTTTGTGGCGAAAGGTCTTTTCCGAAGCTCATATTAACAATTCTGGCACCATTATCTACTGCGTAGCGAATTGCTTTTGCAACATCCTTATCGCGCTCATCTCCGTTTGGAACAACCTTTAATGGCATAATTTGAACATTTTGAGCAATTCCGTTTATTCCAATGCCGTTATCTCTTTTAGCAGCTATAATTCCTGCCACAAAAGTGCCATGCGATGCTTCTGGTCCATAAACATTATTATTACCATACGATTCGGTTAAATTATTTTGATCATCACCAATAATATCTCTTGGCGAAAAATCAAGGTTTAAATGATAATCCACTTTTTCAGCACTGTAATCCTTCATCCCTTTTAGAATATCAGCACTAAAACCATTCATATATAAGTTTTTCAAGTAGTTAATATGAAAGTTTAGTGTGTCATTATCTGTACTTAAACTATCAAGATCATAAGCTTCAATTGTATCTTTCCCCAATACAGTTAAAATGGTATCGTATGAATAATAAAAGGTTTTTTCGAATGTTTCAATCTTGCTTTTATAACTTAGGGCATCATTTAAATTTTTAAAATACATTGTACGTGCTTGACTGAACAAATCGAATGTGTTTTTTTCAGAATCTGAAAGTGTTTTTGGCTCTATATTGCTATATTTTTCTTTGTATTGCTTGTATATTCTGGTTATCTCAAGGTTTTCATGACTAATATTTTCACCATTCGCATTTCCTAAAAAATTCCACCCATGAACATCATCAATGTATCCATTATGATCGTCGTCAGTTCCGTTATCTGGAATTTCATTTTTATTAACCCATATGTTATCCTTTAAATCTTCGTGTGTAATATCAATTCCCCCATCAATAACTGCAACTATAATGGTCGAAGGGTTTTTATCTTTTAAAATCTGTTCGTAAGCTCTGTCAATTTCAGCTCCATAGATTTGATCGGTAATTGGTGATTTGTTAAACCAATTATGATAAATATTAGATGTATCAGTTTGAGTAAATCCTTCAATTGCGGATATTACAATGGCAATTACAATTATTAATAATTTTTTCATCTGTTTATTTTTTATTTTTCAAAGGTCAGAACTTGCCTGACGGCAGTCTGGTGGAACCGCATGATTAAAATAATCATTATCGTTTGTGATTAATTAATAATTATTTTAATCATGTTTGTTTCATATTGAGTTTTAATTTGATCTTTTTGACACTAAAAAAAGAGAAAGGTTTACTTTCTCTTTTAACGAAAACAAAGTTGCTGAATTTATTTGAAAATTGCAACAGCCTTTTCACCAGTTGATTTAACATAGGCCCTAAACATCATGTTGGAATTAAACGGCATTGAAACATTACCGTTTTTATCAACGGCAATGCAACCGCCAACACCACCAGCCTCCACCAGTTTTTTATTAATTACTAAATCAGAAGCTTCTGATAAACTCAGGTTTTTATATTCCATTAAGGCAGAAATATCGTGGGCAACGGTATAACGAATAAAAAACTCACCATGACCAGTTGCAGAAACTGCGCAGGTTTTGTTGTTTGCATATGTTCCGGCTCCAATGATTGGTGAATCACCAATAC
>KB226262.1_pt34 | contig 22786 bp, 21 predicted proteins | sample 524768 | NCBI WGS metagenome assembly AMQJ01 (sample SAMN00998488, study PRJNA167727) | sediment metagenome | isolation source: subsurface aquifer sediment | place: USA: Rifle, Colorado | collected Aug-2009
TATCCTGTCGGATTAGCATATGAAGAATCAAACAAAATGATGGCCGAAAATCCCGATGAATTTAAAAAATATGTTCAGAAATCATTACAAAGACAGATTGCTGCCATTAATAAATTGACAGAACAAGGAATGTATTTCTTCGATTATGGGAATGCTTTCTTGTTAGAATCAAGTAGGGCAGGCGCTGACGTAATGAAAGAAGATGGTAGTTTTAAATATCCATCGTATGTTCAGGATATTATGGGACCAATGTGTTTTGATTTTGGATTTGGACCATTCCGTTGGGTTTGCGCATCTTCAAAACCCGAAGATTTGGATTTAACTGATAAAATTGCAATGGATGTTTTGGAAGAGATTGCAAAAACAGCACCGATCGAGATATCACAGCAAATGAAAGACAATATTCGTTGGATAAGCGAGGCAAAAAAGAATAAATTGGTAGTTGGTTCACAAGCTCGTATTTTATATGCCGATTGTGAAGGACGAACAAAAATTGCAGCAGCATTTAACAAAGCAGTAAAAGATGGAAGATTATCAGCACCTGTGGTTTTAGGTCGCGATCATCACGATGTTTCTGGTACCGATTCTCCATTCCGCGAAACTTCAAATATTTACGATGGCTCACAATTTACTGCCGATATGGCAATCCAAAACGTAATTGGCGATTCATTCCGTGGTGCAACCTGGGTTTCTATTCATAACGGAGGTGGAGTAGGATGGGGCGAAGTAATTAATGGTGGTTTTGGAATGGTGTTGGATGGAAGCGAAGATGCCGACCGCAGATTACGAATGATGTTGCATTGGGATGTAAATAATGGTATTGCCCGAAGAAGCTGGGCAAGAAATAATGGTGCTATGTTTGCTATTAAGAGAGAGATGGAACGCACACCGGATTTGAAAGTTACTGTTCCAAATATTGCTGATGATGAGTTGATTGATAAATTATTCTAAAGTAAAACGGACATTTCTACCTTTGGGACAGGCTTGTCAACTATTGTAAAGTGTATTAAAAGTAAAACGGACATTCTTATCCGTTTAGGTACTCAGTAGGTAAAAAATGCTTGTTATGTAGCAGTAAAACGACCTTTCACAATCGTTTTCCTCAACAGGCAAGAATGCCTGTTGTGCAACTTTATTCTTAGAATTTATTGTGAAAAATAAAAACATCAGGCAGGAATGCCTGATGTACATATTAAACGGGCAGAATTGCCCGTTTTACTTTTTATCTTTTTTGGAGAATAATCGGATTAACCAGTTACGTTTAACAACACCCGCAGCTTCTTCCAATTCTTTTGCTCCTTTATTTACGTTTTGAACCGCAATTTCAACACTATCGGCAAAGGCAGTATCATAAATCAGACGAGAGATTAGCCCTTGACCCTCATTAATTTCATTGGTCATTTTTACAAGATTGTCAGATAAAATCTTCGTTTTTTCAGTGGTGTAATCCAGATTTTTACCAGCTCTGCTTAGTCCCGAGGTAAATGAAGTATCAGTAAAAATTTCTCCAAACAGACCCTGACCATTATTAACTTGATCAGTAATTTCAACTAAGTTTTGTGTTGATTTTTGAAGGTTAGCACCAGTCAAAAACAATTGATTTGCAAGAACAGTATCCGATAACAACATTCCAATTGTTCCTTTTTCTTTTGATATTTTGTTAGTGATGTCAGCAAAATTATCAGTTAAAACAGCAGTTCTCTCGGCAATTTTACTAAGGTTAGCTGCAAAAGTCTCATCAGCAAATATTTTCCCAAAAGCTCCTTCACCACGATTAATTTTATTTGTGATTTCTGCTACATTCTTTGTTATTATAGCTGTATTTATACTTGAAGTATTTATTTGTCGAAGAATCTTATCAATCTGAACAACTTCAATGGTTTCTAGAATATCCCTATCTTCAGCAATATCAAAATTTGTGGTGCCTGCATAAATGTTAACAATTTTATTCCCCATTAGTCCTTCTGCAGCTATTTCCATTTTGGAGTCTTTTCTAATAAACTGTCTTACATTTTCCTGAACAGATAAGTCAACTCTAACCAAAGAATCGTTAATAATTTCAACTCTGGAAACGGTTCCTATAGTTATTCCGGAGAATCGTACATTATTTCCAACTTTTAGTCCGCTTATATCTTCAAAGATTCCGCTAATTTGAAAGTTTTTACTAAAGATGTTAATTTGGCTTCCGATATAGTAAATTCCCAGAATAAAAAACAAAACTCCGATAGCTACAAAAAAACCAAGTCGAATATTATTCTTCCTAACGTCACGCATAATACTAAGTTTTAGTCAATTTTAAAATACGAACTTATCCATTCATCATTTGAGTTTCTAAGTTCATCGAAAGTGCCTTCAGCACGAATAACTCCATCGTGCAAAATCAACATCCTGTTTGATGTAATTTTAGCACAATTCAGGTCGTGAGAAATAATAATAGATGATGTTTTATATTTCTGTTGTATTTCAACAATTAAGCTGCTAATTTCTCTTGAAGTTAATGTATCCAGCCCTGTTGTTGGTTCGTCGTAAAGAATTATCTCAGGTTTAAGAATTAAGGTTCTTGCTACACCAATACGTTTTTTCATTCCTCCCGAAAGTTCTGAGGGCATTTTATCAATGGCATCAACTAAACCAACATTTTCCAACGATTCAAAAATAAGTTTTTCAATCACAGCAGGATCCTGAATCGTTTTATTTCTTCGTAAGGGAAATTCAAGATTTTCACGAACAGTCATTGAATCATACAATGCATTTCCCTGGAAAATAAATCCAACTCTTGTGCGCAGTTCGTTTAGTTCATGTGGGTTCATTTCTGCAACATCCTGATCAAAAACTTTAAGTAAACCCGAATCAGGGTATATTAAACCAACAATGCATTTTATGAGAACAGATTTTCCTATTCCTGATTTTCCGAAAATAACTACATTCTCTCCTTTGTGAACATTTAAATTAATATCTTTTAATATGGATTTTCCATTAAAAGATTTTTTTAAATGTTCAATCTGAATAACAACTTTCTTTTTTTCAAATGTGTTCGTTACGATTTCTATATTTTCGGTTTGTTCTTTCATTTACAAGGTAAACACATGAAAAATTTCTGATAATTGCACTGCTATCAAGTCTATTATAAATATGGCCAGTGATGATATTACAACTGCTGAATTAGCTGCTTTACCTACACCTTCGGTTCCATTTTCCGAGAAATATCCTTTGTAACAACTAATAAGTCCTATGGCAAAACCAAAGAAAAAGGTTTTAATTGTAGCTGGCATGAGATCGTAATAATGTAACGAATCAAAAGCCTGATTAATAAATAATGGGAATGCAATGAAGCCATTCAGGTTTACTGCGATATAAGAACCCAGAAATGAAACAGCATCAGAATAAAAGACTAATATTGGAATCATAAAAGTTGTTGCAATTACACGGCTAACAACTAGATATTTAATTGGGTTTGTACCTGATACTTCCATAGCATCAATTTGCTCAGTAACACGCATTGATCCTAATTCGGCACCTATTCCAGAACCAATTTTCCCGGCACAAATCAAGGCTGTAATTACAGGACCTATTTCGCGAACAATAGAAACAGAAACCATTCCCGGCAACCACGATTCTGCACCAAACTGAGCCATAACCGGTCTTGATTGAAGAGTAAGAACAAGTCCCATAATAAAGGCCGTAATTCCTATTAATGGTAAGGTACTCAATCCAATGTTGTATGATTGCTTAAGCATTTCTCTATGCTCAAAGGGCTGTCGGACTAATTCGCGAAAAAAGTTAAGTGTAAACCGACTTAGTCCTCCAATTTCATTGAGCAAATTTTCAACATTCTTAAATCTTGCGGGATCAGTTTCGTTTTGATTTGTTTTTGATGTTTTTAATCCAAATATTTTTTTAATATTTAGTTTCATTTTTAGTAGCTTTAATAAGCATTTCAAAAATGTAAGTTACAAATTATTAAGGTATCTTAAGTGATTTTAAAATAAAATTTTAAAGAAGTTTCGATTAATTGTTAATCAAACATTAAATGGTAAGGGCGCTCAATCTCTTTTCTTAATTCCTCAATTCCTATATTTCTGCTTTTACGCAGAAATTCTTTTCCATCAAAGAAAATCAGAATTGTGGGAACAGTGAATATTGAATTTTGGGCTGCAATTTCAGGATTTATAACAGTATCGGAATAGTACATTTTTATGTTTGGAAAGTTTTTTTGAAGCAGTTCAGCTATCTTGGGTTTTAAAACCTTACACACATTGCACTTTTCATGTGAAAAGTAAACTAAAAGTCCAGGGTTGTTTTCAATGGTTTTGTTATAATCTTCAATGGATGTTATTGTATTAATCATTAGTAATTGTTTGAATTTAGCATGATTAATGTACAAGCAATACAAACTTCTATGTTATTTTTCATCGCGATCTCTATAAGCTCTTTGTTCTCTGAACCCGGATTAAAAATGAGTCGCTTAGGGGCAAGTTCAAGAATGTAATCGTAATATTCTTTTTGATTTTCGGGATTAAGATATAAAGTTATGGTATGTATATCTTTAAGTTTAGGTTTCCCCAGAATAATTTTTTGCCACATGATAACTCCTTCACGAATTCCAATAGGTACAACTTCGTGACCATGTCGAACCAAACTTTTCACAGCTTTATGCGAAAAGCGAATTGGATTTGGACTTGCTCCTAAAACAAGAGTCTTCTTCATGTTAAACAGATTTATTAAAATTAAAAATCCAAAATATTGATTTATTGCTGATTAAATTTCAAGTTATAAGCATGAAATCTTTCTGAAAGATAGTAAAAAAATAGCTAAGAATAAAAGAGGAAACTTGTGTTGTGCAATATCTATTTATGCTTTTTCTTTAAAAGTTTGAATTAATACCACAGCATGTGCAGCAATTCCTTCCTCTCTGCCAACAAATCCCAGTTTTTCAGTTGTAGTAGCTTTAATCGAAATTTGGTCTTGTTCAACACATAATATTTGGGCGATTGTTTTAACCATTTCAGGGATAAAGTCTTTTATTTTTGGTTGTTGTAAACAAATTGTAGAATCTAAATTAACTAATGTATATCTCTTATCTGAAATAAGATCTTTAGTCTTTTCCAGTAATATTTTACTATCGATATTTTTATATTCCTGATCTGTATCGGGGAAATGATAACCAATATCGCGCAATGCAGCAGCACCAAGCATCGCATCACAAATAGCATGTATTAAAACATCACCATCGGAGTGGGCAACACAACCTTTGGTGTGTGGTATTTTTATGCCACCAAGGAATAATTCTCTTCCTTCTTCTAATTGATGTACATCATATCCGTAACCGATTCTAATGTTCATTATCCTAATCGTTCTTTCTTTTGTAATTTAAATGCCTGAAAATCTAGTCCTATTGTAAATCGCATGGTATTTGCTAAAGGATTATTTTGTTTAACCGGAATTAAATAAGAAAAATCAATAGCAAAAACATTGAGTTTTAAACCAACACCAACTGTAAAATACTTACGATTTCCTTTTGTTTCATGTTCGTGAAAATATCCGGCACGAACAGCAAACTGATTCGCATACCAATACTCAGCTCCTACCGAGTATTTTATTTCATGTAATTCTTCTTCCCATCCTCCCGGAGCATCATAAAATGATTGAACGATCCCTTCAAGAACAGAAACATCAGAATCATACCCGAAAAGTGTACTATCAATTGTTATTGGGGGTGTTGGTACTAAGAATTTATTTAAATCTAATGCAAAAGCTAATGAGTTGTAATCGTCAATGTTATATTTAATTGCTGTACCAATCTTTAAGTTCGTTGGTAAAAAATCCTTTTGGATATCGGTATATGAGATTTTTGTTCCAATATTTGATATGTTTATACCGAAAGATAATTCATAGTTATTTTCACCAAGTTTTAAGTCAGGGTCGAAATAGTACATTGAAATGTCGGCTGCTACAGCATTTCCTGCTTTTGTCTCTGCCCCGGCAACAACGGCTCCTCCTGTTATATCGGAACGAATGTATCTAAAAGCAACTCCACCAGAAACTTTCTCAGAAAAAGCTCTTGAATACGTAGCATCAACAGACATTTCATAGGGCGAATGCTGCCCATCATATAAGCCTTCCTCATTTGTGAATTGAATCTCACCTAAATCAAAATACAATAAAGTAGCTGCAATGGTTTGCTTTTTATCTATTCTTTTATAAAATGATAAATATCCAAGATTAATATCATTTACTAAATTACGTAACCAGGGAGTATATGATACTGCAATTCCCATATCACTTTCAACAAAAGCATATTTAGCAGGATTCCAGTGCATTGAGTTATAATCTGGTGATGTAGCTGCTCCAACATCACCCATTGCACCAGCTCTTGAGTCTGAGGCTATAGTTAAAAATGATGCAGAATATTCCAAAGGATTATTTGATCCAATCAAGTCTTGTTTATCAATTACGTCTTGTCCAAAAATAGTAAAGCTAAATAGGGTTAATAAAATTCCGAGTGCACAAATTTTTTTCATCATAGTTCGAGTAAAATGTAAGTCTGCAAATATAGAATTATTTGCCGATTAACCATGTTATTATTTTAGTATTACAAGCTTTTCAATTTTCTTAACTGTTTCTCCATCAATAGTTCTGACTTTTATTTGATAGATATAAACACCTCTCCCGATTTTGTCGCCAAAATCATCAAGTCCATCCCATTGAATAGCATCAGAACGAAAAGCATTTGAATTTATTATGGTACTAATTGTTTTTACTAGTTTCCCTGAAACAGTAAAAATCTGTATTAAAACTTCGAGGTCTTCATTGGGTCGGTTATGATCGAAGTAAAATGCTGTTTGTTCTGTAAACGGATTAGGGTAATTGAATAGATTTTTAATTGACAGATTTTCGGATTCTGCTACAATAAAATCCAGATTTTCTTCCGAAGAATTATTGTATACATCCCAAACTTTTAATTTTAAATTATGATCACCTTCATCGAGTTCTGAAAATAAATATTCAATCTTTCCTTTTTGGTAATCATCAATATCCGATTCATAATAATCGTTAAGTACAATTAAATTACTGGTGTTATTATCAAGTGTAGCAGTAATGTCGTGGCCAATACCATTTCCAACAGTATTAATTCCACTGCTGTCATTTAAAACAACATATAACTTAGGATTTTCATCGGTTACTCCTCCACTGACAAAATTTTCGTCGTTCATGTATAACTGCACATTTGGACCAATGTCATCAGATTCGGCATTATTATTTGATCCACCAATAATAAAATCATCAAAATAACCCTTTGCATCAATATTTGCACCGATGGAGTAATAGCTTATTTTGCCTTTGTCAAAATTATACGATATATCTTTGGGAACAACAAAGCTAAACTGAAACTTGCCATTTATTGCACTTGCCTTTCCTTTATATAGAATATTGTTCTGGATTTTAAAATCCATTGGTGTATCGCCATCATTCCCCAGGGTTGTAATTGTTCTTTTTTTATCCAAAACAAGTGGATAAACTATTCCATTATATGAAGATATCAAATTTCCTGTATTGTTTTCAATATGTCCATGGATGGTAACTTTTGTTAAAGCTTTCAGGGTGTCGGTATATGTATTAACACTGTTGTGATTTATTGAATCAGTACTAATAGAATACTGTGGTAATGGCATTTTTAATGCAGGATCGCCCAACAAAGTAAAGTTTCTTTTATTGTTTTCTGTACCAGAAGCGTTTTTTGCTAACCTGATAATATCACCTAAAGTATAATTGTTGCCTTTGTAATCTTTTTCAAAAGCATAATTGTAAAAATTACGGTTCAACGTGTAATTAGGACTTGAATAAACAAGCCTGGTTGTTGAGAAGAGTGCAATTCCACCACCTTTAGGGTTAAGCAATACCAGTTCACCAGCCGATGTGTATTTATGATTATCGAATCGACTAAATTCGCAGGTGGCAGTCATGAAAATTGCCAGTTTATCGAAATTTACCCAGGAATTAATATCATCAATAGATAATATACGTTCGTGTGCTAATCCTGCTTCACCACCATGACCGGTATAATTAAAAATTAAAATACCATTATTTACTTCGTCGTTGATTAACCTGTTAACTTCCGGATAGCTTTCATCAACAGCAGATGATTGCTGAGGGAAAGCATCAAGATATAGTTTATTTATAAAGAAATACTTATAAGTTGTGTCAACAAAACTTGCTAAACGATCAGCATCGCGCATATGTATGTTATTATCTTCGTCGTCGCCAATAAAACAAAGTGAATTAATCCAGTTTCCCTTATTTTCTATATCTAAATATGATTTTATTTTTTCGACCATTTGTTGAGCCTCTTCACTCGATTTTACAGGGAATCTTCCAATTCCTATATCAACCAAACCTGAATTACTGGCTTCAACATTATCGGTAGCATCAAGCAGTCCAAAAAAATCGTCTGTTACAAATGATGTTGTTGGGTTTAAAGAGTTTGCCGATTGATAAGTTAAAATATAATTGATGTTACTGGCTGTAATTGATTTATGATCAAATGATCCGTCGCCAATGAATAATAAATATTTCAAGGTATCAGATGTAGTTGGTCTATCGTAAATCATTCTTACAAAATTTCTAAATGCAGCAGCATCTGGCGTGCCTGACGAAAATTCATTGAAAATCTGATCGGGGGTAACAACAACAACTGATAATCCATCATTATTTTTATGAATCTGAGCTATTTCGTTAGCCTGAGAAATAAAATCAGGATGCGTAATGATGATCATGTCTTTATGATTCACATTATGCAAATTCTGATTCTCTATATTCCCAACAAGTTCAGGAACGAATAAATTTTCAGTATTAAATGCTATAAATTCATTTAATCCGGGTTGTACATTTACTTTAATTGATACGGAACTTCCTGTAATATTAGTAAGTGCCAAGTTTTGTGGTTGATTTGGGTTGCTAATATTCCACACCTTTGTGGTTGAATTTGTATTTTTGATTTCAAATGTGATGATTTTAGATGTGAGATCAGGATTATAATATCTGAAAATGAGTTGATCATTACTTAGTGCTATTTGTCGTTCTGCATTAAGTGTAATGTAATCGAGCCATCCTTCCGATGAAGATGAAGATTTATTGTAGTTTATATTTATTGTAAAATTATCATTTGTGCTTGTGAAATTACCTTCGGCAATTTTTCTAATAGCGTATGTAGAAGTATAGGAGCTCATATTTATTGCCGCTATTTCCTGGTTAGTAATTGTTTGACTGCCCGATTTAATATCAAAAGTCGTACTTGAGGATGATCGGGCAGCTAAAGCTGATCTTAAGCGAATAGGATTCGATTGTATGAGATTCGGAAATTCAAACTCAAAGTTATAATTGGTTGTTATATCGAAATGTTCACCAAACCACAGTTGTCCTGATTCGAGTAAATTTTCCCGATCAATTTCATGATGCAGAAAATCAGTAAAGGAGTTCAATGTTTCGATAGCTGTACCTGTCGGATCATTAATATTATTGATCGTATTTAATGTTCCGATATCCGTAGTTAAGAATAAGTAATTATAATCTGAATATTGATGTTTATTTAAATAGTAGAAATTATTAGCTATATCATATTCCATTTCATTAGGGCCTTTGGCATAAAATAAAATGTAATCATCGTTGTTAAAAACTCCATCTACGCCTTTTTCAAAATAAACAGCATTTTGAATTAAATCATCCTGACAATCTTCTGCATTCGATAATGGAAGCATTCCAGAAGAATTACCATACACCTTAACATTAGATGGATTTGCAAATCCCATATCGATTAAGTCCGAATAAGTCAATTTGTAAATTCCATTGTAGTTTAAACGAATTTTAATCCATGTTCCATTTTTTAAAACAGATTCAGAAGTAAAGCTTTTAGAACTTAGTTTACTCGAAATGATATTCTTATTTGGCACAATTTCAATATCAAAAGAAATAGCTTTCTCAATTTGACCGGTTAAAGGATTCTTCCTAATTGGCAAAAGATTCAGTTGTAAATAGGGTTGTTTCCGTTTAAAACTTATCACAGATTCATAGCTAATATTTTCAGGGATTTGATTTTTATATTTTAAAATTGATAGTTCTTTACTACTAAGGTTCTCATATTTAATATTTGATATTTTTAATTCAACATTTTGGGAGTTAACTTTAATTAGTTCATAATAGTGTGGGTAATTGTCTTCCTGGTTATTGTAACAAGCACCTTCGAAAAACAGGAATTCTGTTGTGTTTATATTTTTCTGATTAAGTTGGTAATAATGAGAAATCTTCTTTGGTAATTCCCAGCTTATTTTTCGGGTATAAGTCTTTTTCTGACCAAATGTGTATAAAATGATGAAAAATAAAAGGTTAAAAATGAGTATTCTTTTCATTAGGTTTGATAATTTTATGCAAAGAAACAAAACTTTATTAGATGTAATAATGAATTTTTATATTCGTTATCTTAAATCATAATAATAACAACGAGAATCAAATAGTTAATATTGTAAGTATAGTTGCGCTTTTAATGAAAAGAACATTAATTATCATAATGATTTTAATTACAAAACAACTGTACAGTCAGGATGTTGAATTTTCGCAATATTATGCGAACCCTTTGTACTTAAATCCTGCATTTGCGGGTTCGGATGATTATGCCAGGCTCTCACTGAATTATAAAACCATATTGCCAACATCATTTGGGGATTACAGTACTTATAGTGCTTCACTAGATAAATATTATGACAATTTAAGTGGAGGAATAGGATTTCAGATAATGAACGACCGACAAGCTCAAGGAGTAATAAACGATTTGGGGTTTAATCTTATTTATTCATATCATTTGAAACTTAGAAAAAAGTGGGCCATTGCCACAGGGTTTAGACTTGGATATAACATTAAAACTTTAAATGGAAATAATTTAACCTACCCTGATATGCTGGATCCGGTAAATGGAGTCTCATCTGCTGGTGTAGAGAGCGGATTGTCTCAAAAATCATTGTATTTTGATTTTTCATTTGGAATGTTGACCTGGTATGATAATTATTATGCAGGAATATCTGTTGATCATTTAACAAATCCTAAAATATCATTAGGAAGTGATGATCCCGGACCGATTGGAAGGAAATATACTTTTCATGGAGGTATGGAAATCCCATTTTATAATAGTCTTCAACGAGTGCATATGACCGTATCTCCTAATTTAATATTTCAAATGCAGGGAGGTTCATCAAAATTAAATTTAGGAGTTTATTTAAATAAAACTTATTTAACAACAGGGATATGGTTAAAAACAAATACTAATTTTGATTTAACCGGTTGTGTCTTGATGTTAGGATATATTACAGATTATTCTACCTTTGCATACAGTTACGATGTGCCATTTTATTTGGGTGGTTTTAGTGGGATAATATCTGGAGGACATGAGGTAACCTTTTTATATAAATTCATGTATAAAAGCAAGAGAAAAAAAATAAAGGCAATAAAATGTCCTAAAATTTAGTTATATTTGTATATAAATTCTTGTTTGTAGAAGATAAAAATTACTATATTTGAAATAAAAAATAGCATTACCATGAACGTAAAGTTAAACATTTTCCCTTTAGTACTTATTAGTTTGCTAATTGTAACCGGCTGTAGTTTATTCGGTGGTGGGAACAAACCTGTAAAAACAGGAAATGAATCAACAACTACTGGTTGGGAATATAACAATCCTGATAACGGAGGTTTTGAGGTTAAAACAAATTATGAAGAACAACCTGGCCCGGGATTAGTCCTTATTGAAGGAGGTACTTATACCATGGGACAAACAGAACAAGATGTTACCTATGACTGGAACAATGTTCCAAGAAGAGTTACTGTTGCTTCTTTTTATATGGATCAAACAGAAGTAAGAAATCTTGATTACAGAGAATATTTACATTGGATAAGAAGAGTTTTTGTTGATTATCCTGAAGTTTATAAAAATGCATTACCAGATACTTTAGTATGGAGAAGTCCATTAGCATTTAATGAACCATACGTTGATTATTATTTCAGACATCCTGCTTATAATGAATATCCTGTAGTGGGTGTTGATTGGTTACAGGCAAATGACTATTGTGTTTGGAGAACAGATCGCGTTAATGAGATGATGCTTATTAACGAAGGTATTCTTGATATGGACCCAAATCAAATTGGCCGTGAAAATTTCAATACCGGAGCATATCTTGCCGGACAATACGAAGGATTAGTTGTTGAAAACCTACCTTCTTTGGATCCAAATAAAGAGAGCAGAAGAGTTACTATGGAAGATGGTATTCTACTTCCTAAATACAGACTTCCAACTGAAGCTGAATGGGAATATGCAGCCGTTGCATTAATCGGTAATACATACGATGAAAGATTATATGAAAGAAGATTATTCCCCTGGGATGGTCATAATGTTCGAAATGCTGATGCGAAAAATAGAGGTATTATGATGGCCAACTTCAAACGTGGACGTGGTGATATGATGGGTATGGCAGGTGATTTAAATGATAATGGTGCTATAACTGTTCCTGTTTCATCTTACTGGCCAAATGATTTCGGATTATATTGTATGGCAGGAAATGTTAACGAGTGGGTTTTAGATGTATACAGACCTTTATCCTATGAAGATGTAAATGATTTTCGTCCTTATCGTGGTAACGTATTTGAAACTCTTGTAAGGAATGAAGACGGGAGCATTGCTGCTAAAGATAGCTTAGGTAGATTAAAAACAAGAGCAGTAACTGATGAAGAAGCAGCTGGTAGAACTAACTACCAAACATCTGACTATATTAATTACAGAGATGGTGATTTGATGTCTCGTCTGGATTATGAAAGTCAAGAGGCTGCAAGAGGTAATGCTTCAACAGGTTCTATGTATGCACAAAATGAGGGTGATATGGTATCTTTAGTAACCGATAAAGTTAGAGTTTATAAAGGTGGATCATGGAAGGACAGAGTTTACTGGTTAAATCCAGCATCTCGAAGATTCTTAGATCAGGATGAAGCGCGAGACGATTTAGGTTTCAGATGCGCAATGATTAGTGTAGGTAGTCAAACAGGTAAATAGAAAAAACAATTTTATAATTAAAAACCTCATTCTTATGAGGTTTTTTTGTTTATGGAATATGGAAACAGAAGACTTATATCAAATTTTTCTTAAAAGTAAGAAAATAATCATTGACAGCAGAAATGCAGAAGAGAATTCTTTGTTTTTTGCTCTTAAAGGAGAAACCTTTGATGGAAATGCGTATGCTAAAAGTGCATTAGATAAAGGATGTCCTTATGCCATAATTGATAAGGAGGAATATGTTCAAGGGAGTAATTTTATTTTAGTTGAAAATGTTCTGAAATCTTTGCAATCATTAGCGAACTACCACAGAAAGCAATTAAATATCCCAATTGTTGCAATAACTGGAACAAACGGAAAAACTACTACAAAAGAATTAGTGGCTAGTGTCTTAAGTAAAAAGTTTCATGTTTCATTTACGAAAGGGAATTTAAATAATCATATTGGTGTACCATTAACATTATTGTCTATGGATAATAATACTCAACTTGGGATTGTTGAGATGGGAGCTAATCATATAAATGAAATTAAAACTTTATGTGAAATAGCCGAACCCGATTTCGGGATTATTACCAATATTGGGAAAGCCCATTTAGAAGGATTTGGATCATTTGAAAATATTATAAAAGCTAAATCAGAATTATATGAGTATTTAAAAGCAAAAAATGGGAAAGTATTTTATAATTCAGGGAACAGTTTACTTAAAAGAATAGTAGAAGGGATGAATTTAGATACTATTGCTTTTGGAAGTTTAAACTCCCCGGTTTATGGTGAAATTATATCTTCAGAACAATACCTTTCTTTAAAAATTAATTTGGGGGACTTTGAAACAAAAATAAACACACAACTAATTGGCAATTACAATCTTGAAAATGTTCTTGCAGCATCTTGTATTGGGCATTATTATAATATTGAACCGGAACTAATAGTATCTGCAATTGAGGAATATGTTCCAACAAATAACAGATCACAATTCTTAAAAACAACAAAGAACAATTTGTTTCTTGATGCTTATAACGCAAATCCAACAAGCGTTGAGGCTGCAATAAAAAATTTTAGTCAAATGCCATCTAATGATAAGTGTATTATTTTAGGAGACATGCTTGAACTTGGAAGCGATTCAAGATTAGAACATCAAAAAATTTTAGATTTATTAAAAGAAAATAGATTTGATCAGATTTTTTTAATCGGGGAGATCTATTACTCATTAGAAAATGGAAATGACATTTTAAAATTCAAAAATGTTGATGAGTTTAAAATTTGGCTGGAGAAGAACAATATTGTTAACTCAAACGTACTTATAAAAGGATCAAGAGGGATTCGATTAGAAAAAATTGTAGAATTACTATAAAAGACTATGGGAAATAAAATAATGGACCCGATTGTTGGGAAGTTGATGGGATTGAGATACAAGTCGCACCCATGGCATGGGGTTGAAGTAGGCAAGGAGGCACCCGATATCATAACCTGTTATATTGAAGTTGTGCCTACTGATACAGTTAAATACGAAGTAGATAAAGTAAGTGGATACCTTAAATTAGACAGACCACAAAAATATTCAAATGTAGTTCCGGCCTTATACGGTTTTATACCACAAACTTATTGTGGTGAGAGAGTTGCAAAGTATTGTGAAGAAAAAACAGAGAAAGAAGGAATTTTAGGAGATAAGGACCCTCTCGATATCTGTATCTTAACCGAAAAGGCTATTACACATGGTGACATTTTAGTTATAGCAAGGCCTATTGGAGGTTTTAGAATGCTTGATGGAAATGAGGCTGATGATAAAATTATTGCTGTACTGAATAATGATGCTGTTTATGGTGATTATAAAGATATCTCTGATTGTCCGGAGCTGGTTATTGACAGACTAAAGCATTATTTCCTTACGTATAAAGATTTGCCAGGGAATAAAGCGAACACTGAAATAACTCACACATATGGAATCGAAGAAGCCCACGAAGTAATAAAAAGGTCGTTGGAAGATTACAATGAAAGATTCAATAATCTTGAAAATATGTTATCTATTTAGTATGAAAATCTAACCTATCAAAAGTGTGTTTTTTTCGCAAAAAATAATCAAAAACAATACTTCTGGGATATATTTCTTTGTGATGATCAACTGCACTTAAAAGCAGTTTTTTTCTTTTTACCTTTAATGATTTTAGAGACTTGTAAAAATGGATGTGAGCTTTTAATACAGCATTAAAGCTTGATATTGACAACTTTAACAGAAAGATGTTTGCAGATAATCCATCCAATATCATTCTTGTAAATATTACAGGGAATAATTTCCCTTTTGGCAGGTTTTTATACAAAAGAAATAAATTATTCCTGTAATTCAGGTACAGTTTAAATGGACTATTGTTAGGCAAAGTTCCTCCACCAACATGATAAATTTCCGACCTGGGGTTTATAAGTATTTTATAACCAAGATTTTTTAAACGCCAGCATAAATCTATCTCTTCCATATGGGCAAAGAAATCCTCGTCTAATCCACCAATGTTTTTATATAATTCGGCGCGAACAATCATACAGGCTCCTGTTGCCCAAAAAACTTCTCTGATATTATCATACTGTTTATCGTCTTTTTCAACTGTATTTAATATTCTTCCTCTACAAAAAGGGTAACCGTATTTATCAATAAATCCGCCTGAAGCTCCGGCATATTCGAACTGTTCTTTATTATGGAATGCTTTAATTTTGGGCTGACAGGCTGCAATTAATTTGTCGGAATCCATCAGTTCAACTAATGGAGAAAGCCAGTTTTCAGTAACTTCAATATCGGAGTTTAACAACACAAAATATTCTGCATCAATTTGTGCCAAAGCTCTATTATATCCTCCTGTAAAACCATAATTTTTATCAAAAAGGATTTGTTTTATAGCAGGGTAAGTTTTGGTTAAAAAATCAACAGAACCATCTTTAGAAGCATTATCTGCAATAATAACTTCTGTATTGGAGTCGGTTGTGTTTTTAATTAAGATTGGCAGAAACTTTTCTAAGAATTTCTTGCCATTCCAATTAAGAATTACAACTGCTGTTTTCATCATTTGGTTAAAATTTAGTGTAAAGGAGTTTCAGAATCTCTTTTATGTTTCCACCTTTTATGCGACCATAACCAATATTCCGGTTTTTCTTTGATTAAGTTTTCAAGAAATCGTACATGTGTTTCTGTTATTTCATGTTCTTTGCATTCTGATGTATCCTCAAAAAGCTGTTTTATTTTTACTAAATATTTTCCTCGTCGAATCTTCTCTGAATAAATAAATATAATTGCAGAATTTAACTTTGTAGCAATTTTCTCAGGTCCAAGAAATATTGCCGTTTCCTGATTAAGGAAAGTAGTCCAGTAATGTCCGCCTTCTTTTGGGGGTCTTTGATCGGCAACTAAACCAAGAAAAGTTAAGGTGTTTTCTTTATTATATTTTAAAACGGTTTTATACGAATCTGCCATTGTAACCGGTATTGCATTAAATTTTTCGCGCATTTTGTAAAATTGTTTATCGAAAAATTTATTATTCAACGGTTTATAAACACCAATCACCAAATGAGGAAGAATTTCTGGAAGTGTTAAATAAAGTTCCCAATTACTATAATGACCCGTTACGCCAATAATGCTTTTTTTATCATTAAAAAGTTTTTTTGGGATATCGGTTTTTTCATATTCAACCATTTGTAAAACTCTTTTTTTCGACATTTTTATCAATGCAATGTTCTCAACAAATATGTCGCTTAAATGATGAAAGAATTTTTTAGCAATAAGCCGTATTTCTTTATCGGATTTTTCAGGAAAGGAGTTTCGAAGATTTTTATATACAACTTTTCTACGATATCCTATAATATAATATAATAGAACGTAAACAATATCGGCTAAACCATATAGAATAAAATGAGGAACTCTTCCCAGTAACCAGCTAAATGCAATAAATAAATAAACCCCAATTCTTTTCACTAGTTGAATACTTTTAATTGTTCATGATTGTTTTTACTGTATCTAAAAACTCATTAAAAACCTTGTTATTACAGGCAATGATCTCTTTTCCAAAAATATAATTATTTTCTCCCCTGAAATCCGAAATTAATCCTCCTGCTTGCTGAACAATAAATGCTCCCGCAGCAACATCCCAGGGACTTAAACTATATTCATAAAAAGCTTCAAACCTGCCACATGCAACATATGCTAAGTCGGTTGCTGCGGAGCCTAATCTGCGCACTCCATGCGAATTAGCCATAAAATGTTCCAAAGTTGTCATGAAGGGTTTAATTCTGTCATAATCGTAATAAGGGAATCCTGTTGCAATAAGACTATCTTTTACTTTTCCAATTTCAGAAACTTTTATTTTTTTCCCATTTAAATATGCTCCACTATTTTCCCATGCATAAAAGCATTCGTTTAAGCTAAGCTCATGAACAACACCCAAAATAACTTTGTCATTTTCCATCAAAGCTATGCTTATTGCATATGGAGACAGGCCGTGTATAAAGTTAGTCGTTCCATCCAGAGGATCAATAATCCAGTTGTACATATCTCCTTTTTTGACCGATGTACCTTCTTCTGCTATAAATCCAGCTTCAGGAAGAATTTGTACTAATTTGTCTACAAGCTTTTGTTCTGCAGTTTTATCAACATAAGTTACAAAATCATGAATGCCTTTAACCTCAATAGTTAAATTTTTGTCTTTTTCGTTTAAAATAAACTGACCAACCGATTTTGTTAGTTCAATTACTTGCTTACAAATATTTTCGAGATTCATAGTTAGTTTTTTAATATTCAAATATAATAAACCATGCATTGCATACCTATATCTACAAGTATGTTTTAACGCATTTTAACAATTACATTTCCGCTTTTCGAGACAGACTCAAGTTTTACTCTTTTAATATTGCCTATTAATGCTTTCTCAAATGCGGTCTCTACTTTAATGTAATTGCCTGTAAATCCAAAGATTAAGTCATTCTTTTTATAAGCTTCAAATAGCACATCGGCTTCTTTACCCAGATTCTTTACATAAAAATTGTGTTGTTTTTCTTCAGCCAACTCATGCAGTTTTTTACTTCTTTTACTGATAATATTTTTAGGTATTTTATGATCAAAATTAGCCGACTTTGTATTTGAACGTTCAGAATAAGAAAAAACATGATAGAATGAAGCATCAAGTTCGGAAAGAAACTGATAAGTGTCATCAAAATCATCTTCAGTTTCTCCTGGAAATCCTACAATAACATCAACTCCAATGAAAGCATCGTGCATTAGTTCTTTGATACGATCAACTCTTGATTTAAACAGGTCGCGATTATACCTGCGTTGCATTTTTGCAAGAATCTTGTTACATCCTGATTGCAATGGAATGTGAAAATGATGTTGAACTTTTTTTGATTTTGAAACAAATTCAATAATCTCATCAGTAATAAGATTTGGTTCAATAGAAGAAATGCGCACTCTTTCAATTCCACTTACTTTTTCCAATGCCTGAATTAAGTCGAAAAAAGATTCATTAGTAGATTTGCCAAAATCACCAATATTAACACCGGTAAGAATAATCTCTTTTATTCCCGATTGAGCAATTTTTTTTGCTTCAAGTATCAGGTCTGAAATTTTTTTATTTCGGCTTTTACCTCTTGCTAATGGTATGGTGCAGTATGAACAAGAATAATCACAACCATCCTGAACTTTTAAAAATGAGCGGGTACGATCAGCTTCTGAATGTGATGAATCAAAATGATCGATTTGTTCAATTTCGCAGGAATAGATCTCAGGAACTTCATTCTTTTTCAGGTTATTTAAATGATCAAGAATATTAAATTTTTCTTTAGTTCCCAAAACCAGATCTACTCCTAGATTTGAAGCAATCTCTTCAGGTTTGAGTTGAGCATAACATCCAACAACTGCGATAAATGCATTAGGATTCTTAGTTTGAATCTTATGAATAGCATGTCTGCATTTTTTATCGGCCTGTTCAGTAACCGAACAGGTATTAATAACATAGATATCAGCTTCAGAATTGAAGTTAACAATATCAAACCCTTTTTCCTTAAAGTTTCTTGAAATGGTTGATGTCTCAGAAAAATTTAACTTGCAACCAAGCGTATGAAATGCGACTTTCTTCCCTTTATCCCCTGAATATTCCATAAAAATTTATTTTCAGGAAGCAAAGTTATATTATTTAATTTTAATTACTCTTTTCAAGCTGATATTCCTTATAAATCTGCTTGATAATACCATCTGCAATTCCAATTTTAGGAACAATAATTTCTTTTGCGTTTGACCAGCTTATAATGTTAAAAAGTAGCTCAGAGGCAGGAATTATAACATCGGCACGGTCTGGATTTAAACCTAGTACCTTTATTCTATCATCATAAGAATAAGATTTTATATAATTAAACACATCTTTTAATGCTTTTATTGGAAGTGGTTTTCCTTCTTTCTTTCCTGAAATTTTTAATAATTTATTAACGTTTCCACCGGATGCAATAATTTTTAACTTAGGATATTCTTTTTTAATATGATTTAGCCACATTTTTAGATTTTCAAATTCTGTTGGATTTACGATATCATTTAATAAACGTATAGTTCCAATATTAAAAGAGGTAGATGACACAACTTCTGAATTTGAAAAAAGAGACATTTCAGTACTTCCACCTCCTATATCAACATATAGATAAGGTGTACTGTTTTGAAGTGGATCAATAATTCTATTGTTGTAAATAATTTCGGCTTCAGTTTTTCCGTCAATAATTTCAATGTCGATATTGGATTTTTCTTTAATGATTTTTACAACCTCATTTCCGTTACTCGCCTCACGCATTGCTGATGTAGCGCAAGCCCGGTAACGAATTACATCGTGAACATTCATTAAATGTTTAAACGCAATCATGGCATGAATAAGTTTTTCGAGCTTTTGATCACTTATTTTTCCACTAGTAAAAACTTCTGTTCCTAATCGAACAGGAACGCGAGTTATGGATGATTTTTTAAAAATTGCATGATCTCCATTCTCAATGATATTCGTAAATAATAAACGAATGGCATTGGTTCCAATATCTATGGCTGCAAATTTAAGTAGTTCCAAAATCTATAAATTATAAGCGTTTTTAGGAAAATCAAAAGATGATTCAATAGGTTTTATTTCATTTATATTAAACCACGATTGAGTTTCAAATTTTAGTTTAACAATTCCGGTTGTAGGCATATTATCAATTTTTTCTTTTAAAAAATAATTTGCTAAATCGGTGAAAGTTGGGTTATGTCCAAAAATCATTACTGAATTATAAGAATTTTCGGTTCGTTTAATAATATCAAGGATTAAGTTAAATGATGCCATATAAATAGCTTCTTGTATTACAATTTCATGATAAGGAAACTTGAAAGTTCTGGCAAAAATACTTGCCGTATGTAAGGCTCTGATAGCGGGGCTGGAAAGAATTCGATCAGGCAAATTACCTTCAGATAAAATTCTATTAGCCATAGTATAAGCATCTTTTATTCCTCGTTCCTTTAATGGGCGATCAATATCAGGAACCTCACCATAATCCCATTCCGATTTTCCATGACGTACAATATATAATTGCTTAATAGAATTCATAACACAATTTATATTTATTAATGACCTATAAAATTAATCTATTCACTATTCACCAATCACCACTTAAAGTAAATCACTTGCTAATTCTGCCAGATAACTTCTTTCTCCCTTAACCAGATTAACATGGGCAAAAATATCCTGTCCTTTCATTCTGTCGGCAAGATAACTTAATCCGTTGGATTTTAAATCCAAATAAGGAGAATCAATTTGGTGAATATCGCCCGTAAAAATTATTTTTGTTCCTTCGCCAGCGCGTGTAATTATTGTTTTTACTTCGTGAGGAGTAAGGTTTTGAGCCTCATCGACAATGAAAAATACGTTTGATAAACTACGACCACGAATATATGCAAGAGGACTTATTACTAACTTTTCCGCTTTTTGCATGTCTTCTATTTGCATGTATTCTTTACTTTGTAACTTAAACTGGTTTTTTATAACCGATAAGTTGTCAAATAAAGGTTGCATATAGGGTAATATCTTTTCTTTAACATCACCGGGTAAGAATCCCAAGTCTCTGTTAGCCAAAGCAACTATTGGACGTGCCAAAAGAATTTGATTAAATTTCTTTTCCTGGTGTAAGGCTGCAGCCAACGCCAATAATGTTTTCCCTGTTCCGGCTTTTCCGGTGAGTGCTATAAGTTGTATTTCAGGTCTTGTTAAAGCATCAATCGAAAAAGTTTGTTCAGCATTTCTTGGATCAATACCATAAGTCTTGTGTTTCTCAACTCTTTGCAGTAGTTTACTAAAAGGATCGTAATGAGCCAATGCAGATGATTTCTGGCCTTTAAGAATATAGTACTGATGTGGTTGAGGATTTAATTTAAATTTAAACTCCTTAATTGGAATTCCTTCATAAGATTCATAGAATTTGGAAATGAGCAGATCGTCAACGTTATCAAGAGTCTCAATATCTTTATGGATGGTTTCAATATCTGTAATCTGATCATTTTTATAATCCTGAGCAAGAATCCCAAGCGATTTTGCTTTCATCCTTAGATTTATATCCTTACTTACCAGAATAACCTCTTGTCCATTCTTTTTTACTTTTACATCTTCGGCAATCGCAAGAATTCGATGATCAGGTGTGGGTTCTGGAAATGACTCTTTTAGTTTCTCAGAATAGGGTTTGCCTGTCTCAATGGATAACTTACCGAGTCCTTTACCTAAAGAAATGCCACCATTAAAAAGATTATCACCCGATAGTTTATCTAACTCACGCGTAAATTCTCTTGCATGAAAATTAATTTGACTGTCACCTTTTTTTAGATGATCAAGTTCTTCAAGCACAACGATTGGTAATACAATATCGTTTTCCTGAAATTTATATAAACAATTAAAATCGTGAAGAATAACATTGGTATCGATAACAAATACTTTTTTAGTTTTTTTCATAAGATTTTATTTTTAGTCAGAAGTATACATGTTAATTTTATTCTTACTAAAATAATATATTTATTTTTGAAAAAACTACATAAATACTGAATTATTATGAATATTATCGAAGGGATTCTTACACGCAGAAGTATTAGAAAATATACAAAACAGGAGGTCGCAAGTAATCAGGTTGATACGTTAATTAAAGCAGGAATGTATGCTCCTTCGGCTAGTAATCAACAACCCCGGCATTTTATTGTAATTAATGAAAGCGATATTTTAAATAAAATTGCAGAGGTACATCCCTATGCAAAGATGCTAAAACAGGCACAGTTAGCTATTTTGGTTTGTGGAGATATAAATCTTGAACTAAGTAAAGATTATTGGGTTGTAGATTGCTCGGCAGCAACACAAAATATTTTGTTGGCTGCTCATGAACTGGGTCTTGGAGCAGTTTGGTTGGGGATACATCCACGAGAAGAACGCAAGAGTGAAATACGAAATATTTTTAAACTACCCGAAAATATTCAACCAATGTCTTTAATTTCAATAGGATATCCCGCCGAAGAAAAAGAAATGCCTGAGAGATTTAAACCAGAAAGAATTCATTATAATGCATGGTAATTTTAGTTAATTTTGAATCCTCATTTTAGGATTATATGAATTACCAGGAAACACTCAATTGGTTGTTTGATCAATTGCCAATGTACCAGCGACAAGGGAAGGCAGCTTATAAGGCTAA
>KB223735.1_pt15 | contig 22777 bp, 25 predicted proteins | sample 524768 | NCBI WGS metagenome assembly AMQJ01 (sample SAMN00998488, study PRJNA167727) | sediment metagenome | isolation source: subsurface aquifer sediment | place: USA: Rifle, Colorado | collected Aug-2009
TGAATTCTGATTCTGAGAATAACTTGTAAAACAAAGTAAAGTTCCCAACAAAAGGAAGAATGCTTTTTTCATAGAAAAATAAAAATTGGAGCTGTACAAAAAGTATTGAAAATTGAGAAACTGCTAATTTTTTTACTTAGCGGAACTTTGCGTCTTCTTCGTGAAACTCTGTGTAACAACGCTTTGTACTTATACCACAAAGTTACCCAAAGGAAGCACAAAGTTCCACAAAGGCTTTTTGGACACCTCATTATTAAATTTAGATTTAATTCATCTTAAAGACAATTGGAAAAGTAAATCTAATTCTTACTTTTTCGCCTTTATCCATTGCAGGTTGCCACTTAGGAGAAAGGTTTGTAACCCGAAGAGCCTCCTTATCAAGAGATGGATGAACTCCGCGTACTATCATAGCATTTGTAAGGTTGCCTTCTTCGTCAATATCGAATTGGACAAAAACTCTTCCTTCAATTTTATTTTTCTGCGCTTCTTCAGGATACCTTAAATTTTCCTGAATAAATAATCTAAACGAATCCGAATCTGTTCCTTGAAAAGTTGGCATTACATCAGCATTAAAATAGACGTCACCTTCAAATTTTTCTTCTTTTATTGTCTTTTGGGAATAAGATGCAGAAGTGTCTTGTATTTGTGCAATCTGAGTTTTTTCTTTTGCATTTCCAGAAGCTTTTACAAATTCAACAGGGTTAGCAAACATAAAAATTGCAATAACAATTAATGGTATTGCCAAAGCAATTTTAATTTTCGAAATATTTTTTGATTTCATCATGGTTAACATTTTTAATCGGTTTTTAGATAGTGAATAACAAAACCTACTGGACAATCCGATTAATCGATTGCCTGAAACCTGGCTTAACAATAATTGCTGATAATCTATTCGATCATAGCCATTTTCCACGACAGCCCGATCGGCCAGGTATTCATGGATTTCTCTGATCGATTTTCGGTACCAATAGATGAAAGGATTAAACCAAAATAGAATAACAAGGACTTCAATAAAGATCAGATCAAAAGAATGTAACTGAAAGGCATGCATCTTTTCATGAGCAATAATTTGCTCAATATCATCAGATGAATACTTTTCAGGATTTATAATAATCCACTTAAAAAGGGAGAAAGGATATATGGATTCTGAAGTTTCAACAATTTTATATTTGCCAAGTTTTTTAGAGTGACTCCTCATTATGAGGATAATTATCTTTAAAAGACCAAATACAAAAAATCCCAACGAGATTAATATTCCTGTTAAATAAACCAGGCTTATGTAATCTTTTATTATACTCCAGGTTAACTTCCCTGAATATGCATATATAATTACGGCATTTAACTCATTATAACCCTGCTTAAAACCAGACAGTTTATGTATAAAACTGCTGGTAGTTTCGGGATAATTTAAAAAATGAACTGAAAAATTAAGAAAAGGTATAGTTACTGTCAGCAATAATGAACTTAATAAATACCATCTATTCATGTTAAAGAAAGTTTCCTTTTTAAGAAAACCCATATAAAACAGATAAAGAATAGCCATCATAACAGATGCCTCTAGAATATTTATAAGATTAAAGTTCACCATTTATTCCTGTGCCTTTCGTTTCTTAATTTCCTCTTCTACGATTTTTTTCATTTCTTCCAAATCGGCTATCGAAACATCCTCCTCTCTTGCAAAGAATGACGCAAATTTTTTATATGAATTGTTAAAATGTTTGCTTAACACATCTTTAAATCTCCCTTTTCGATATCCGGCTGGAGTAACTAAAGGATAATATTGATGAGTTTTACCATATGCATAATACCCAACCATTCCTTTCTTTTCTAAAATTCTTACAATAGTTGAAACCGTATTATAAGCCGGCCGTGGTTCCGGAAACTGATCTAAAATATCTTTAACAAAAGCTTTATCAAGCTTCCAAAGATATTCCATTACCTGTTCTTCTGCTTTGGTTAATTCCTTCATATCACAAACATAAACTAAATGTTTTAGTTTTCAAACTAAAAGATATAGTTGTTACAATTTTTTAACTTTTTTTAACTATCCAAAATCTAATATTTGTTTCTTTAGAACCTTATATTATAAGTAATCTAAGCCTTATGAGATAATGAAGAAGAGCAATCCAGTTTTCGTGAAATAAAAAATCCTAAAAACACAACTGAAGACACCAGGATGAAAACAAAATGAAATCCCAAAACAGATACAAGGGCTCCTGCCATTAAAGGGAAAATCATTGAAACAATATCCCCTGCTCCTGAAATGCCTGTATAAACAGCCCTGTTTTTAATTGTTGATATTTCAATCAAAATACCATTTTTCGAAATCTTGTAAACGGAAACAAAAAATCCTGTAAAGAGAAACAAGAACTGGTAGTAAAACTCATATTGAATTAAAAACAAGCTAATTATTGGAATTAATGCCCCAACTACAGAAGCAACCTGAACCATCGTTTTATAATTAATTTTACTTGACAGGCGATAAAATATTAATCCGGATAGAACCATTCCTGTAATTCTGAAAACTAGAAAGTTCCCCACCATTTTATCTGTTAATTCAAAGTTTTCTTTGGCAAGTAAAATTAAAAAAGGAAGTAAACTTAGCGCTAAACCCAACGAGTTAATTAATAATAAGTAATATTTTAAATTTGGATTTGCTCTGATTTCGCCGGGAATCCGTTTAAAAAAATCTAAGAATCCTTTGTTTAGTTTTATTTCTGATCTGACCTCTTTAATCTGCCAAAAGCCCCAGGATGCTATTAGTAACAGCATTGCTGCAATAAAAAAGAGCAGGCTGTAGTTTGCAGGAAATTCAAATCTCTTTAATAATTCACGCACAATAAGAGCAGAAAGAAAAACTCCAATACTCGTTATTGATTCTTTTAAGGTAAAAAACTTTTTGCGTTTTTCAGGTTTTACCGATTTTCCAAAAATATCCATGTAAGATATATTGGCAAAGGAACCACTTATAGCAAAAATTGAAATAATAACGAAAATAAAAAGAATTAACAGGTCGGATTTAAAATTTGGAGAAAAATAAAATAAGATTGCTAATGCAACTAGAGAAATTATTCTCATGTTAATTGCCGTTAACAAATACTTTTTTTTATATGATTTATTAGATAAATAACTTGCAAAAAACAACTGAAAGAAACTTGATCCTCCAAGTAATATGGCAGTTAAAATACCAAGATGAAACGGAGTTCCTCCTGATTGTATAAGCATGGCAGGAATTATGGTGTCAACATCCATAAAATTGCTTGCTAATGCAAGAAATATGGCATGCCATAAAAAAGATCTAAAATTGATTTTTGATCTTCTTTCCGATAAAATTTTATCCATCTGGTTATTCTGGAATATAAATCATTAAAACTCTTTATTTGTAAAATAGTTTTAAATATATTGCATAAAACTTTAAATCAATTAGATTATGAAAAAATTCATTCTCCTATTCTACATTTTCCTTTTATCAATGGTTGTTATACAGGCCTCTGATATTAAAAAAGAGACTTTAATGATCCCTAGACTTGATACCATAATTGGTTATTTTAAACTTATTCAGTTACAGTATCCTCCACATAATGTATGGTACGAAACAGAATATCAGGAATATTCTGTCGATACAAAAACCTTGGATGAAATTAAAACAAATCTTTTACAAAACACAACCATCACTATCGTTATTGGTACATGGTGCAGTGATAGTCAAAGAGAGACACCAAGGTTTGTTAAGATTCTTGAGTATTTAAGCTATGATTTGGATAACACTACAGCTATTGGAGTAAACATCAAGAAAAAAGCTGAAGGGTTAATGCTTGAAAAACTAAACATTGAGTTAGTTCCAACCTTTATATTTTATCGAGATGGAGCTGAAATAGGTCGCATTATTGAAACACCCAGCGAAAGTCTTGAAAAAGACTTATTTAAGATCATTTCAACTGAATAAGTATGCAGCATCTTTTGCAGAAGACACGTCATTTTAATATATTTGATAAATCAATCTTATAAACTCAAAAACATGGAAGAAAATATCAGATCTAACGCAGGCCAAGGTTTAGGTATTGCAGGTCTTGTACTAGGAATTATAGCTTTAATTATTTCATTTATCCCTTGTCTGGGGATGTGGGCATTGATCCCCGGTATTATCGCGATTGTCTTTAGTGCAATTGGCTTTTCTCAGGCAAATAAAGCAAATGCCCCAAAAGGAATTCTTATTGCAGCCCTAATCCTTTCAATTATGGGAACTTCAATTGCAGCATGGCAAATGTATATGCTTCGTAATGCTCCAACACAAATTGAGAAATTTGGAAAAGAAATTCAGAAAGCTATTGACGAGGAACTTGACGATGAAGACATGAAAGACCTTGAAAAAGCAATGGAAGAACTTGAAGGACAAATTGAAGAAATATCCGACGATTCAATGCAGGAAGCCGCAAAAGCTGCAAGTAAAGCACTTAAAGAATTCTCTGAAGAAGTTGAAAAGGTAGCAGACGACGTGGATAAAGAAAAGGATGAAAAATAAAATTGATTCTATTTTAAAAGAACCTTACCATATTATTAATTTATCATTTGCCGGAATAATTATGCTAATATTTATTTATTCCGGCATTTTTTGTGCCGAAAAAGATAATCATCCCATAAAATCTGCTTGTGCCAATATTGATGGGCATCCCTGTAAAAGTGAGGGATTATCGAGAAGTTTTTCTGAGATAGTCCGGTTCAACTTAGAGAGTGCCAAATCCTATAATAAGTATGGATTACAGATATTTTCCTTTTTCCTAATACAACTACTAATGAGATTTGCAACCTCCTATGTATTGTACAAAAAAGCAATTTTAAAATCCAATCTAATTATTATTGATTCTGTAATATCTGCTTGCTTGTATATGTATTGTTTTTGGGGAATGATTTTTTAAGGATTATTGCGAAGAAGAATACAACTGAAGCAATCTGCTCAATGTACTATTGGATTGCTTCGGTTCCCTCTCAATGACTAATTAATAAGCTTTATCAAGTACTAATGTATTCAGCAATGTCCTTTAGAACGATGATTCCTGCCATCTGGTCATTAGCCTTTCCTGTAGGAGTTATAATCAACGCATCATAATACCAGTTAACCGGTGGTTTCATGTAGGAATTTTTATAAATCTCAGCCGCATCGAAGACTGACATATTCCCTGAAATAATTTCAAAGTTTTTATTTCGTGTAGCATTTTGTAAAACTTCGCTAATACTTGTTCTGGCTGGCGAAACGGTTTCTTTTGCGGCCAGCCAATCAGTAATGTGGTTTGCATTTAAAATATCTATAATCTCTCCTTTCTCAAGAATGGGGATTTGCGATATTTTATGTTCGTGCATGTATTGCAATGCTTTCAATAATTTATCATCTGAAAAACAATAATAAACTTTCTTTTTAAACTTTGATACTTTCTCAGGATGTTGAATCTGATTCCAAATCAGCTCTATTTTTTCAATAACATCGTCTAAAGGTTCTGCAATAATTCGCCCGTTTATTCTTGAATTGTGTACCATAACATTTCTCAAATCTGAGTACACAAATAAATCTTCGCGAAAACGTTTTATGACTCCTTCTTTGGCAGAAGCTTTTCTTACCAAATCACCAAAGGGAATATAATATCCATTATTGTATTCTGATTTTAAATGTTTCTCGATGAGATTAAAGATATCAAGAAACTTTTCTGCATTGCTTGCCATAAAGAGTTTATTATGATGTTATATTATTTCACAAAATACATTTTCATGAGCCCTTTTCCTTTAACTTCAAGTGGAGCTTGCTCTTCGAATTCAAATTTATCTTTTACTAATTTATAGGTCCTTTCCGATACATGTATCCTCATAGTTTGTGAATTATGCTCTAACCTGGAAGCTGTATTTACAGGATCACCAAAAATATCATAAATATATTTACTTGTTCCTATAATTCCTCCCATAACTTCACCAGTATCTATTCCCAGGCGGACTTCCCATTTATATTTACTTTTTTTATTTCTTTCAGCTAAAAAAGCGATGGCATCGATGGCTGCATTTAAAATATTTTCCGCATGTTTCGGATTTGTATTGGGCATGCCACAAACAGCAACATATGCATCACCCACCGTTTTAATTTTCTCACAATGATGTTTATTCATAATTGCGTCAAATCCTTTGATAAGATCATTTAACTCATTTAATAAAATGTCGGGTGGAATTTTCAAGGTCTTTGCCGTAAAATCTACAATATCACTGTAAAAAACTGTAACAGCCTTAAATAATTCAGGTTCTGTTTTTCCAAACTCCTTTAAATCATTTGCAATCTTTTGAGGTAAAATATTTAGTAATAATTTATCCGATTTTTCTTTTTCAGCTTCAATTTCTTCTTTTTGTCGTTTTATTGTTTGATAAGATTCTGATAATCTCAACATTGATTTTACTCGTGAAACCAGTTCCATTTTATCAAGGGGTTTGCGAATAAAATCGACTACCCCGGACTCAAATGCTGATTTTAAATTTTCAGATGAAGTATTGATTCCAGTGCACATAATAACCGGAATATCCTTAAATTTTTTATTCGTCTGAATCCGTTTACAAAAATCAATACCACTCATTTTAGGCATATCCCAATCGGTAAGGATCAGGTCAGGAAGTTCTTTCTCAACAATTTTTAAGGCATCAAATCCATTTTGCGATTTCAAAAGCTGAATTTTATAATCCAGATTTTCTAAAATATGCTGGATTATTTTCTCTTGTATTGGATCATCCTCGACGATTAAAATCTTAAATCGTTCCATGTTTCACGATTTATTTCATAAACTACACTTAACCAATTTATGATATTTTAGCATAATTACAAAGCAAACAAATGCATTAAAGATATTTTATTCGTTCATGTCTTTTTCTCGATCTTGTCTGTGTCTTCTTTTCCTATTAAAGATTCTTTTAATAAATTCTCCAATATTCTCATCTTCTTTTTTAAACAATTCGAAAATTCTTGGTTCTTCCTCTTCTTCGAAGTCATTACAATTAAGTTGTGCCAAAATGGAATCTGAAATTGTAAATTTTTCACTTTTTAAATAAGCATATTTATTATCGTTATAAAGTTTCTGAAAAAAGTTGGCAAAAATTGGAAGAGCAGAATATGCTCCTTGCCCATATGTAGTAGTTTTAAACCTAACAACCGGATTATCGCCCCCAACCCATACACCAGCTATGATTTTAGGACTCATGCCAATAAACCAGGCATCCGTATTGTTTTGAGTGGTTCCTGTTTTCCCGACAAAATCGCTGTCAAATTTCCAAATTGATCTGAGTCCGTTCGCTGTCCCACGATCAACAACACCTTGCATCATTGCCAAAACAGTCTGGGCAATTTCTGTTGATAAAACAGTATCTGTTGGATGGTGAGATTCATCTGAATATAAAACATTGCCATTTGAATCTTCGATACGACGAATTATTCTGGGTTCAATCTTCTGTCCATTATTTAAAAAAACGGCATAAGCCTGAACCATTTCATATAAAGAAACCTCTCCTGCTCCCAATGCCATTGAGGGAACCGGAGGTAAATAGGAACTTATTCCCATTTTGTTTGCAAGCATAATTGTTGAATCTATCCCTGCCTGCATTAAAAGCTTAACACTTATGGTATTTACAGAATTAGCTAATGCTCCTTTTACTGAATAATAGCCTCCATATCCGATGTCAGAATTTTGTGGTGTCCAGTTATCATAATCGGCATATACAACACTGTCGTTTTCGAAAAAATCACAGGGTTTAATTCCATGTATAAGCGCTGATGCATATATTACAGGTTTAATCGTTGAACCTGTTTGCCTTTTTGAAGTAATATGATCGTATTTAAAATACTTATAGTTTATTCCTCCTACCCATGCTAATATATCCCCATTTTGTCCATTCATAACTAATGATCCGGTTTGCAACAATCTAAAGTGATGCAACAATGAATCCAAAGGAGAAATCAGAGTGTCTTTAGGTCCATCCCAGGTAAAAATTTCAGTTTTTCGGGGAACTTTCATTTTAGCAATAGCCTCATCAACAGATAATCCTTTTTTAATAAGCGACTGATAAGCTTGACTTTGCTCAATCTGCAATAATGCCAATTTTGGATTCTTAATCCATGGCTCTTCACCTTTCCAATTCTGATCGAACTGAACTTGTAGTTTCGATAAATGATTTTCAACAGACAGTTCCAAGTATTCCTGCATCTGTGCATTTACAGTTGTGTAAATCTTTAAACCATCTGTGTATAAATTATATGTGCTCCCATCTGGTCTTTTCTTGTCTTCTAAAATCTTAACACAAGCTTTTCGAAGATATTCACGAAAATAAGGAGCAGGACCCTCGGTTGAAATTAATTTCCGATATTTAATTGAAATAGGAATTTGTTTTATAGAATCAAGTTCTTCTTTTTTCAGATATCCATACTTTTGCATTTGACCTAATACAATATTCCGACGTTTTAGAGCTGCATCTTTATTTGTCCTTGGATTATAGCTCGTATTCGCTTTTAACAAACCAACTAAAATGGCTGATTCTTCAATCTTAAGTTCGGAAGGTTGCTTATTAAAAAAAATGATGGAAGCCGTTTCAATTCCATATGTATTTTCTCCAAACGAAACGGTGTTTAAATAAAGTTCTAAAATCTCATCTTTGGAATAAAGCTTTTCGATTCGTCGTGCTAATATCATTTCCCTGATTTTGGCAACAGGATAGGTAAATACTCCCAAATCACTTCTCCCGAATAAATTCTTTGCAAGTTGTTGGGTTATTGTACTACCCCCTCCGGATCTCCTGTCCATTAAGATAACTGTTTTAACAAGAACCCTTAATGTACTTCGGGGATCAATTCCATGGTGCTTATAAAAACGAACATCTTCGGTTGCTACTAAGGCTTTTATAAGATAATCAGGTATGTCGTTAAGCTTTGCATTTGTCCTATTCTGGTAATAAAATCGTCCCAACAACTTATTATCGACAGAATAAATATTGGTTGCTGTGTTATTTTTAATTTTTCTAAGGTCAGCATAAGTTGGTAACGATCCAAAGACTCCGATCTTAACTAGAATTATTAATGTAAATAAAAGAACTCCGATAAATAATACTCCGGCCACAAAGATCTTCAGAATAATTTTTTTCCAGTTAATGTTATTATTTACTTTTTGTTCAGGATTCATTTAATGAAAGTTTAATTACTAATAACAACAACATTCTTACCTTTATTGTGCCCTTGCTGTGCATATTCGTGCGCATCAGAAATTTTTTCTAAGGTGAAAGTTTTATCTAAGCTTATTCTTAGTTTATTTTCAATTATCCATTGAGAAATTAAATCTAAGTCAGCGTTATTATGTTTCATTAATAATGACCTGGCTTTTTTCCCTTTCGAGAATAATTGATGTAGCCAATTAACCGGCATCTTTTTCAATGTGTTGATATATTCTAAATTTAAGTATACTCCACCAGGGTTTAAGAGGTGTTTTGTTTTTGGGAAAGTATAATTCGCAGCTACATCAAAGAAAATATCTACTTTCATATCCAGTTTTAAAATATCCTGCGTTTTATAATCAATAAAAAGATCGGGTTTAAACTGTTCAACAAAATCTTTACTTTGTGTGCTGGACACGGCTATAACCCTCGCCCCTAAAATTTTAGCTATTTGAATTGCAACATGTCCTACACCTCCGGAAGCGCCATTTATTAAAATGGTTTGTTCAGGTTTTAAATTAACTGTATCTCTCAATGCTTGCAGTGAAGTTAAAGAAACCATCGGAAATGCAGCAGCTTCTTCATTTGAAATGTTATCTGGTTTTATGGAAAAACAATTCTCATGACCAACAGCATATTCTGCCATTGCCCCTCCATATTTATTATCTAAAACGCCAAAAACAATATCGCCATTTTTAAATTTAGTGATTCCGGTTCCAGCTTCCTCAACTTCACCGCAAACATCATAACCTAATACAATCGGAAAAGGAGAGCCCAGAATAAATTTATGATTTCCTTTTCGTTGCTTCCAATCAATGGGATTAATACTTACAGTTATTACTTTTATTAAAATCTGATCGGCTTTAATCTCAGGTCTTTCGATATCTCTTATTTCAAAAACCTTAGGCCCACCAAATTGATTAATTATTGCTGCTTTCATACCTTATATGTAAAAAATTAAATATCTATCAAAAATACTAAATGTTGCGTCAAATCGGTAATTTGTATAAATTGCTTTAATAAAATAGAATTTCAATGTAAAAATTAGTGCTTTTCAGAAATTTTCCTTTATTTTAGTAAATGTTTGGTAATCCAACCCGGGCTGTTTATGAATATCAATTCGACATTTTGGTTTTTTGACCGAATAAAGGAAGACAACCTCTGTCTGTTATATAATGGTGATTTTAGTGATGAGATCACCAATAAACTTATTGAGTTAAGTGAGTATAACATTGATAACATCGACTCTCTTTCTAAGATGAAAAAGAAGGCATCCTTCCTGATGGCCGAATGTTTTCAGAATATTGTCAGACATGGCGAGTCGCTTGATGGCAAAGTTCATGCATCTACAAATGAAGGGTTTTTTCTAACTAAAAACTGGCAGGACACTTATTATATCACTTCTGGTAATTTAATTGAAAACAGCAAGATTGAAAACTTAGAACGTCAGCTTGAAAAAGTTAATAGTCTTGATAAAGATGAACTGAAAGCTTTGTACAGAGAAGTTCTGGAGAATGAGGAAATCTCGGATAAAGGAGGTGCAGGATTAGGCTTAATTGAAATGGCACGTAAATCTGGACAAAAATTAGAGTATGTTTTTAATGATTTTGACGAGAAGTTTGCTCTTTTTTATAATCAAATTATCTTAAAATCAAACTTAGAAGAATGTGATTGCCAAGGCGATTGTTCCTTTAAGATTGCTGAAGCTATCAGTTATCATCAAAAAATGATACAGGAAAATATTCTTGTAATTCATAAAGGAGATTTCTCCCAGGACGCTATTTTCCCGGTACTTAAAATTATTGAAGAAAACCTTCAGAGAGAAAAAAAGGATGCTGTATCAAAAAAGAAAATCTTTCATATTTTAGTTGAGTTATTGCAAAATATAAGTCGCCACTGTTTAAAGGAAGGTGACAAAAAAGAAGGAATATTTCTTATTGGGAAATCTGATAATTATTTTGTTGTTAATACAGGTAATCTGATTAAAAATGATGAGATTAATGCCCTTAAAAAGCAGTTAGACTTTGTAAACAGTCACAATGGCAAAGAACTAAAGGAACTATATCTTAACAAATTAAGAGAACGAAACATTCCAAACAATACCGGAGCAGGAATTGGCCTTATTGACATTGCCCGCAGGCTTATTTCTCCTATTAATTACTCTATTCAAAAAATTGATGATCAAAAATCATTTTTATCTTTTAATGTAATTGCTTAATATAACTATTCATGCTTGAAAATATTGAATTTAAAGGAACAAGAGATACTCCTGAAGTTTTATTCGATCAAAAAAATAATCGATTCGAAATTTCGGGAAATTCCTTACCGGAAGATTCAACTAAATTTTTTACTCCTATTTTTGATTGGATAGAGAGATATATCCAAAATCCAAATAAATCAACTCATTTGATCTGTAGGTTCGAATATTTTAATTCCTCATCGGCTAAAATGATTTACCAGCTTTTTATTGAATTTGCAAAAATAAAAGAAACAGGTAGTGAAATAAAAGTTAGCTGGTATTTCGAACCCGGCGATAAATTAATCGAAGAAAAAGGATTGGAATACCAATCCATCGTCAATATTCCTTTTGAAATGAAAGAACTCGAATAGTTTTATTTGTATGAAACGAAAAATCGTTTGCGAATAAAACAAGTTATTCCTGCGGGTATAGCACAAATAATTGTACTTACAGGAGTGAATGTGCAATGTGCTTTGTACCCTAATAAACAAATTTTACTCGCTCTGTCAGAAGGTATTAATGTAAACAATGCAAGTAAGGTGAAAGTTAAGGTTAGAAGAAACAAAATCCAATATCCTTTTTTACGAATTTTCATGTTTTTAAATTTAGTTAGTTATCATACCAATTTAGTCTTTCTCAATCCAAGTTTTGGTTTATTTAATTTTCTAATCGATTCCCTGACTTTATCCCTTGTTTCTGATTGAAGAAAAGTAGGAATCAATATTTCCAGGCTTATTCTTAAAATCCGATGGATAATTACCAAATCTTTAAGTGTAAACTGAGATACTCCATTTATCAACTCACTCATATATGTTTTAGGATGTCCTAATATAACACCTAAATCTTGTTGGGTCATATCATATTCCTTGAGTTTTTTTCTAATTGAATCTTTCCGTTTATTGATAAATCTCTGTTCATAGCTCACAATCTCCTCTGCCTTATCAGACTCCTCTACTTGTGAATCAGTTATGTTATCAAAATCCGACCATTCTCTATCTTCGTATTCTTTAATCAAATCACGAAGCTTTTTTCGAATAGGTTTCAAATCCGGATTCTCATCTATCATTAAACGCAATTTTCGTTCAAGTAGTGATGCCTTTTCCAAATCATACTCATTCTCTAATCTTTCAATTTTTTCAACCTCTTTTATATCAAGAATGTCTTTCATGATTTTATATTTTAAATCCAGTTATTATTTCTTAGCCATTTTTTAATTACATTTCGATTGTTTTTAAAAGTCAGTTCATAATCATCATGACTACCTGCCCAAACAATCGTTGCTTCTCCGTTTTCTTCAAACTCAACAAGAATCAAAGTCCTATGTATACTGATATTGAAGAAATAAAATTCACCACCATAAACACAATCTGCATCGGGTCGTTTTTCGGTTAAATCTTGAGGCGTTTTCCAATTACTTTCTTCAATTTCAGAAATTAATTGATGGACAGCTTTCACCAATTTTGAATTTCCTTGGTTTTTCCTAATCAGTTTACCCAGAATGTGTTTATTTATGATTTTCAAATCATTCTTTTTTATTCATTCTGACGCAAAGGTAATAAACAGTTCGGAAATAATCAGAACAAATGTTTGTTTTTTGCTCCTTCACAAATTCTCACATCTAGAATGTATAATAAAACTCAGCATTTATTTTTTTATCCGGGATGATTCCTTTTTCCATACCTTCCATAAGTCGTTCGCATGCTTTTTTGAAATCTTCATAAAAATCTTCTGCCACCAGAATTAATTTGCTGTCAATTTCCTGAAGATGATTCTTCCCTAAAACAGGATCGCTCTTTGAGGTTAAATAAATTTGGAGGCTTACCGTAAAAGTATGAGCTAAACTTGCTCTAAGCTGATCATATAATCGATGATTATTATTCAAGCCAGCATATTGCTTTGGCATTAAGCGATTAATAGCATGCGAAAAACGAAGTTTTGATTGTTCACGGGCTTTCAATGGCTTTGAATCTAAAAAGCTTCCCAAGGTTTCCAGTCCCTGAGCCATAATTACAAAAGCAAAATGGTAAAATCCAGCCTCAACAAGCCGACCTATTTCATCGATAAAAACTTTTTGGATAAATTCTTTGGCTGCTATGTTATTTTCTGTATTCATATTTTAATTCTTTATACAAATGTTGCAAATAAATATGAACACTAAAAATAATAACTAAATTCTATTCCGTAATCAAAATTATAAAGTTGATACTTTTCATGAATAGAAAGGAATGAACGTTCAACACGCAATCCAAAAATGACATTATCTTTTTTGTTTAGTGAAAATTTTAATGCGCCAAGAAAAGAATAATCATAATCTTTAAACTGATCGAACAAAGAAATATCTTGTCCATAGCTATAATCACTTACCAGCTTTTCTGAATTTAACAATTTTGAAATTGCTGCCCCCAATTCAAAATACAGATTCCGTTTTTCCAGCTTTATTTCGTATCCAATGGAAATAGGCAATTCAGCATAATCCAATTTTATTGATTCAAAGTCCTGAACACCCTGAATATTGGTAAATTCATAAATACTTCCTTTTCTGATATAACGCAAATCAAACGTCCAGTAAAAGTTTTCAGTAAAATTTCTTTTAACGGTTAAACCAGCAGATATTCCTCCTGTTCCCCAAATAATTCCGTTTGAAGAATTATAAAGTACTTCATTATCTCCTTCGATATGAATTCCGTTTAAACAAAAAAATAAACCTGCATCAAATCCATACTTCTGAGCTAAACTCAGTACTACAAAAAATGTCAGAAACAAAATAGTCAGGATTGTCTTTTTCATTCAGAGACACACTAAAGTTTTACATATAACGAATTGGTATTCATTATATTTTGACTTATTACGGAATATCTGCAATAAAAAATTGTATTTTCGGGTTTACTAAAATTCCAATTCTGTAAATCGCTTTAATGATTTGTCGAAAATGATTTTGGTTTCATCAATAATATGACTTCTCCATGCTTCAGATGAAGGATTATACATCTCCATAAAATCAAACTTTATTTTCTCACGATCTTCTTCTGATTTATAAGCATATTGTTCAGCCTGATTTTCCAGAATCATGGTATGTAATGATTTTATGGAACCTATTGTTGTTTGACTATCCATGGTTCCATACTCGAAAAGCATTGGAATAAAAATTTTATCACTATTGATTTTCTGAATATATGTCACAAAATCTCCAGAATAAGTATAGAATTTATCCGAATCGCCCCAATCGATATGAAATCCTTCGAAAACATCTTCCATACGTTTTTTCACTGGTTCGTCTACGGGGTTTGGAAATAAATGTAATTTCGCTCTTTCGCCATAACCCGTATGTAAATCAATTGCAAAAATTGTTTGGTATGCGTCGCAAATTGTATCTATGCTAATTACCATATCTTTAATCTGGGGTTCAAAATCTTTTCCTCCAAAATACAATCCTGTTGGATGTTCGTACTGGCCTTGCAAAACAGCTTGCCTTAACACAGGCATTGATTCTTTTGCAATTGCGACTATGGATTTTATAAAGAAAAATCGATTTGCTAAACTCCCTGCATTTGCTTTACCTTCAGGATTTATTAAATCATAAACCTTTGGATAACCTTCGTTTGTTTTTGAGAATAAATCTTTGTCAATATCACTGTTTCGATTTAAATCAACATTATTTTCGGTTACACGCCTTGTGAATTTAAACCCATAAGGATTTACGGCATGAATGAGTAAAACATTTGTTTTATTCAGTAAACTATCGTTGATGTAATTGTCCATAAAATAAAGCTGTACAGCACTTCCAACATGACCTTCAACACCATGCACTCCTGAACTTAAAATAAATATCTTATCCGTTTTTTGTGAAGCTCGTATATAACAGAAATCAATGCTTAAGTTTGTATCAACATTGCTCGATACTGGTATTTTAAACGTTCTAGAGTCGGGATATTTTAAAGCAATTTCATTTGATTTTAAAAGAAAATCGCTACGTGCTTCTTCATAAGATTCGTTATAATACGACAGATTTTTTTCATTCACCTGAAACCCGTCGTTAAAAGAATAATTGTTATATGAAACATAGAAATAACCAACTATTCCTACAAGAGCAATTAAAACAACTCCAATTATGATTAATAAAATTTTTATTGCTTTTTTCATGATAAAATATCTTTAGGATTTATTGTAAAGATAAAATATTTTTTACTCGTCCAATTTCTCCTGATGTTAATCTTACCTTTATTCCATGAGGATGAGTTCCTGATTTAGTAAGGATATCCTGAACAATTCCTTCGGTTAAACTACCCGATCTTTGGTCTTTTTTCAGTACAATTGCCACTTTCATTCCGGGCTTAATGTTTGATCTGTCTGTTCCGCTCATTATTTCTCTTCTTTAAAAAACACCTGATAATATTGCATTCCTGTTTTTTCATCAAAACCTTTGGTGATATATTCCCTATTACCATGAACATAAATATGAAAGTTTTTATCGAGTTTAATTACACTTTTCATTACTCGAAATTGCTTTTTTACAGCGCTATCTGATACTTCAAATTCGTTTGAAATTTGAATTTCATTTTCAGATTCATAGACCTTTTTATAGTTGTTGAAACTTTCAATCAAATCTTTATCTTCGATAACTTTTTCGGTAAAATCCTCTAATTGGAAATTGTCGGTTTCTTTAAAGAACTTTTTCGATTTGTTAATCATATCAACCTGATCGGCTTTTGCAAGCTGGTATTCGGTTGGCATTTCTTTAACAACAAAATCTTTATACATTTTCATCACATTTTCGGTGTGATAATATTCATCTTCGCGTTGTTTTACCTTCAGAAAATCATCAATCCAGTAACGTGCATCTTCACCTTTATTTGTTTTATCTACCGTGGCAACTACAAAGCCATTTTCTTTTTCAATGTTCAGGATCAAACATCCCTTATCTAATTTTTTAATATCGATCCCTTGTTCACTTTCTATTGAGAAGCCATTCTCGTTGGGAAAAACTTTTAAAAATGTTTCTCGTGTTTCAGATTTAAACAAACCGATTGCATCGACAGGTTCATTCTTAAATAATAAATCCTGAAAATAGACAGTATAAAACTCTCCTCCATTAATATTTGGATGGGTTGAATTCTCGTAAAGGTGCTTCGCTAAATTCACGGATTGATCAAATAAGCTTTCAGGATCATCGAATATTTTAGAAGAATAATGAAACACTTCGTTCAGATTTAAATCAGATTCATGATGAAAATTAAAATATTCGTTTGACTTAAACGGGGTCAGGAAATATTTTACCAGTAAATCTTTAATATCTTCACCGAGCTTTAACCTCTCTTTTGAGAATCGAATATTTTCTTCGTTGTATTTGCTCCCAACCTTGTGCACAACAAGCTGGTCAATTAGAGTATCTGAAAATAATAACATGATTATTTTATTTATTAATGCATAAAGATAAACCATAAAAAGCAAATATCCCCAGGCAACCACACCCGAGGATATTCTAAATTAAATTCCGAAAAAATCAGAAAATAACCTGATGCAAAAGTACACATTTAAAACTAAAGGCTAGTTTTTATACATTATTATTTTAGTTCTCTTTTCTAGCTTAATTTAAATTAAGGTATTGTGTTAATGGAAATTCGATAGGGTTTTTCTTCAATAAATAATCTTATTTTTACACTAATTCCTTTAAATCAGATATCGTTATGAAAAGATTATTGCTTATTTCCATTTTTTTGTTCGGGCATTTTTATCTTAACGCTCAATCATTAGGGATAGTTGAAAGTAAGAACTATTCTGGTATTTATGATTTGTTTAAGCAAAAAAATATAACTGTTCATTATTATGAAGATAATATTGGTATTGTTACAGGCGAATATAAAGGTAATTTACAATATTCCTTATTAGATGAATATGGATTTGAAAACGAGTACAGTTATTTTATTCATTATACAAATGAAGGAGAGTTAGTTGAATTAAAGAAATCTATATCTGAAATTGGGGAAATACTATTTCACAATCAAAGCATTTCTGTTTTAAAAATTAAAAAAGCATCGGTAAAAGAATTTGTTCCTGTAAAAAATGAAGCGCTTGTTCATTTTGATGAAAAAGTAGCTTATTTGCCTGAAAACTATAAGTCAAGTTCATTTGCCAACATCTCTTATAACCAGGATATTGCATCAATGATAAATGAGATAAAAACAGATAGTATTGAAGCAACAATAAGTTATTTAAGTGCTATGCCAACAAGAGATTGCTATTCAGGTCAAATAATTGTTGCCTTAAACTGGATTAATTCCAGGTTTACCAACTATGGACTGGATGTTACAACTCAGGAACTCTCAGATTATCAAATTCCAAGTTTTAATGTGATTGCTACACAACAAGGAACAACTTATCCAGAAGAGTATGTTGTTGTTGGAGGTCATGCAGATTCCCGGTCTGTTGATAATTTCGCACCAGGTGCAGACGACAATGCATCTGGCATTGGAGGTGTTTTAGAAATTGCAAGGATTTTAAGTCAGTATAGTTTTGACCGTACCATAATTTATTGTGCATTTTCAGGTGAAGAGTATGGCTTATACGGGAGTGGTTATTTTGCAAGTCAGTTCAGAAATGAAGATAAGAATATTATAGGTTACATAAATCTTGATATGATAGGATATAAAGATCCTGATCAGGTTCTACATTCCAGTTTAATATATCCGCCAAGTGCTCTAGGTCTTGCAGATTATTATAAAAGTATCTGTTCTACATATTTGCCAAACTTCAATGTGTTTGATGGAGTGCTATCCGGAGGAAGCAGCGATCATGCTTCATTCAATAACCAGGGCTATATGGGAATTTTCCCTTTTGAAGATGCTCAAAAATATAGTCCTTATATACATACAAGAGAGGATTTACTTGGAACTTCGGTAAATAGTTTTGATCTCGCTAAAAACTTAACAAGTGCTGCATTAGCAACCGTTGCAACACTTGCCGATCAAAATGCGACAGTATCAACCAATGATCATTTGAATCAGTTAAACCCTTTCGTACTTTACCCAAATCCCGCAAGTGATTATTTAACTATTAGTTTTAAAAATGAAGAGATTGCTGATATTGAGATATTCTCTATTTTAGGGCAAAGCCTTATTCGTAAACAAATTACAGGGCCAACAAGTTTTGACATTTCAAGTTTATCCTCAGGCACATATATTATCAGGCTTACATCGGAAAATCATTCAACGAGTCAAAAGATTCTTGTTAACTAATTTAGCTAGTTAAAATTGATATGCGGATAAACGGCTAATTCTAAAGCTCTTTTCTGATATTTTCGAGCAACTTTTTTGTCTGTTGTATTATAAATACGTGATAATCCAAAATAGGCAACCGACGAGTAAGAGTTTGCAAAATCGCCATATTTCTCAAATTGATTTAAGGCTTGTATGTAATACTTTTCTGCTTTAACAAAATCCTTATCTTTCTTTTCAGAAATAATTCCCCGGTATAATTTTGCAGTAGTTTTAAAGAAATCATTTTCGTGAGGATTATTCTCAAGCTTTGTAATTAAATCATCAACCTTATTATATTTCTTCAGCAACAATAAGGTTTGAACATTATACGATATGTAAAGTAAATTATTAGGAAAATCTTTTTCAAGCTGTTTGATATATCGATAAGCTTTTCGATAATCCTCTTCAAAATACAGGTTTATGTAAACTAAGAAAAAAAGTGATTCATAATGTAGAAACGTTCCGTGTCGCCAATTGTACTCAAGTTGTCTAAGTCCTAATTGGGCATCACCATTAGGGAAAAAATATGCAAAAGGCTTATACGCAGGATGCACTTTGGGATAATATTCACGGTAATAATTGTAAACGCCAGTTGAGAAATTAAAGTCTGATAAATCTTTTGTTAATTCAAATCCTTTAGTAACCATTTTGTATGCTGGACCCAGGTGAGTTATTACTTTCGACGACAGACTGTTATCAGCATAATATTGCATAATTAGCAACCGACTCATTAAATGAAAAAAGATGGACTCAGCCTTATCTTCATTTTTTTCAAGCAATTGTTCTGCTTTATCAATAGCACTATTTAATTTTTCCAGATATATTAATTCAGTAGAACTTCCGGGAGTAATTGGAAAATACTTCCAATATAAATTTGTAGAATAAAATAAATCAGGAAATGGATGATGAGGATATTTTCTGTTCAGTTCGGCATAAACATCATCAACATAATCAAAGTTATAATCATAAATACTATCAATACATGCTTCCACCTTCTTAACAAAAATGGTATCAGGAAGAAAGTATGATTGAGCAAAAAGATTCAGGCTCTGTATAAAGAAAATAAAAATCAATAATCGTTTCATTAACTTGATTTTTCCCAATTTTGCATCAAATGTATACAACTGAATTTATTCGACAAAGATTTTAATTTAAATTTTCTGTTAATTCTTTCTCATGTAATACCCTCCTCTATGTATAATCTTCCCTGACAATGGTTTTTATACCTTCAATATATGGTGTAGGTTTAAAATTGAATCTTTTCTCAAATTTACCGCTATCGAAAACATAATCCCGATCATATTGATAAATCATCTCTACCATTTCTTTCATAATCGGTATAAATAAGCCTAAAATCCGAACTATTAATTTCGGTGCAAGCTGATAGTTAGTTTTCACTCCCATTTCTTTTGCAATATTTTCTATCCATTCTTTTCCTGTAAAAGGGTCACTGCACGTTGGCAAGTGCCAAACCTGTCCATACGCATCCGGAGTATTCCCCAGTAAAGCAACAGCTTTTGCTGCATCGGGTGTATAAGTAAACGAATGTTTAAAATTGATTGATCCCAGCCAATTTGCTTTTTTGCCATTTTTAAAGTTATTAAAAACTGTTTCGGTCAGAACGCTGTTTCCTTTAATTCCCGGACCATAAAAATCTGCGGCGCGTGCAATTAAAGCTTGCAGATTACCTCTTCCAACTTCGTCCATTAACATCTTAGCGATTTTAGCTCTAACTTTTCCTTTTTTACTCGATGGATTGATGGAAGTTTCCTCTGTCATTGGATTAAGATGATCCGGATCGTACATATAGATATTATCAAAGAAGACCAATTTTGAGTTATTTGTTTTACAAGCATGAATCACATTCTGCATAATTACAGGCCAGGTTGTTTCCCATACCTTAGAACTATAATTTAAGCCAACGGTTAAATAAACTACTTCAGAACCTTCAACAGCTTTGTTTACCTCTACAGCTTTTGTTAAATCAGCTACAAATAATTCATCATCCTGATTAACTTTTTGTGGACTTCGACTTACCAATCGAATTTCCTGAGTAAAACTCTTTAATTCTTTTGCCAGTTCAATACCTATAATTCCACCAGCTCCTAATATGGTTTGCATAAATTTTATATTTAATATTTAAATAGGTATAACATCCTTTTCATCATTTTTGTTTTATGTTAATAATTAAAAAACACCAATGAAAATTGATGTTTTTAATGTTCCATTTTTTAGTTGAGATTATTGATTCATTATATATTCAATATCTTTAACGGTTTTGGGTGCTTTTGAGGAAAGGACCCTGTTTCCTTCATCAGTAATTAAAATATCATCTTCAATGCGAATTCCAATATTAGCATATTGTTTTACAACTGGTTGAACTTTTTTTATAAACTCTTCTATTTCTTTGCTTGATATTTTAATCCGGTACATATTTAACATCTGCTCAAGATTATTAAGGTTTTCAGGGTTTATGTAAAGACCAGGTTCAATGGTTGTAACCATACCGGGTTGAAGTATAACACCATCCTCATTCATTTCAACATCTCCCTGCACATCATGAACATCTAAGCCAAGCCAATGACATGTATAAGGGAAATACCATAATCGGCTTTGCCATTCGCTAGTCTTATCGGTTATTAAGCCTAAGTTGTACAACTCTTCACTTGCAAACTCAGTCATTCGGTTAACAACTTTCTGTATACCGACACCTTTCTCCATCATTTTAATACCAAGTTCCTGTGTTGCTAAAACAATTTCGTATACTGTTTTTTGTGTCTTAGTAAATTTCCCGTTAACAGGAATAGTGCGTGTAATATCGGCAGAATAATACCCGTATTCAGCACCAATATCCATTAAAAGCAAGTCGCCATTTTCCATTTTACGCTGTTGACCTTCGTAATGCAATATTGTTGCATTAGAGCCAGATGCAACAATAGAGGGAAATCCATTTCTGGGGCAATTGTTTTTTGCAAAAGTATACTCTATTAAGGCTTTAACCTCATACTCAAATTTTTCAGGTTCAGTAAATCTTAGTGCTTCTAAGTGCGCATCGCATGTAGCATCAATTGCTTTTTGCATCATTGCAATCTCTTCCTGAGATTTGATAATTCTCATTGAATGAACCAAATCTGAAGTATTGATAATTTGTTTAGGATAACTTCCCCATTGGTAATTTATTACTTCAGAAATTCTATCATTAAATCCATCATCGCTCATGTTGTAATATATTGTTTCTTTCCCACGAAGAAAAAAAGTTATCATGTCGGAAAACTGGTTAAACTCAAATGCTGTGTCAGCGCCATATTTTTCCATTGCCCCTTCAATCCCACAAACTTCTCCTGTCCACATCTTTGTCATCGGATTACGGGCTTTAACAAACATTACAAACTCATTTTTTGAGCCCGGAGATAAAATAAAAGCTGATTCGGGTTCTGTATACCCGGTAAGATAATAAAAATCACTATTCTGTCGATATGGATAATCCACATCACTGTTTCGATTACAAACTACAGGGCTAATGAATACAGCAACTCCCTGGCTCATCTTCCCCATAAACTGTTGTCTTCTTTGTGCAAAAACTTCTTTATCAAACGACTGACTATATGAATTCAGATTCGCAATGAATAAAGTAAATAGCACTAAGCCAATTGTTTTAGTAATTATTTTTTTCATGATTTAAGCTTTAACCTTAACTATTTAAAAAAGCCTTGAAAGTACAAAACAATCAAGGCTTTTATTAGAAATTATTTATAAACTGGATATGCCTCATGTTCAGGCCATGTTCTTGGTTCTTCTTCTATCTTCTTCATTAAATATTCAACGGCTTTCATTAATTGTGTATCGTATCCTTTAGCCATCTTTTCCGAATTAATCTCTATTTCAATATCGGGCTGTACACCAACATTTTCAACTACCCATTCTCCTTTTTCATTATATATTCGATAATCAGGTGCTGTTAATCCTCCACCATCAATCATTTCCATAAACATAGAAACTCCGACTAATCCTCCCCATGTTCGGGTTCCAATTACGGGACCCATTTTGTTCCACTGAAATTCGTATG